>Ga0214545_1001577_pt1 | contig 42965 bp, 12 predicted proteins | sample CNSS4metaG_FD_160064 | JGI IMG/M metagenome (GOLD analysis project Ga0214545, IMG submission 160064) | Root nodule microbial communities from cowpea collected in UCLA plant growth center, Los Angeles, California, USA - CNSS4 | ecosystem: Host-associated > Plants > Roots > Nodule | place: USA... | reverse complement strand
TTTTTGTTCTTTTCTGCCACATGTCTCGATAGAAGTAATTTGCGTTTTTATCCATAATTTACATTTAGGTGTTAATTTTTTTTCTATAATTATTTGATCGTTTAATTTCTAATTATTTGATTATTTAAAATATTTTATTTTTATTTCATAAAATAATACTATTTAAATTAATTAATTTTTTTACATCTATTATAATATAAGAAAATAATATAAAAGAAAATATACTATGGAAGTTAACTTCTTATTCATGTTTATTTTATTGACAATTGTTTCAATTATTAGTTTTTTAATTATTTGATATTTTTATTTTCTTTTTAAAGTTTTGACGGTCACATGTTTCTAGAGAGTTAATTAACATATTTGTTCATGATTTATGAATAATTTTTATAAGGTTAAATTACGTATTTATCCTTATATTCGATCAAGAATGACGACTCTCACATGTTACTTCATTTTCTCCTTTTTCTTAATTAACATTTTGGTCCATGATTTATATATAATTTTTAAAGATTAAATTATGTATTTGATCCTTATTTTCAGTTTTTAAATGTTAATATTTTTTAATTAGATCTTAATTTTCTTTAATTTTATTCAATTTAATTTTTTTTTTCTATATTTCTTAACAAATAATGTCGGTTAAATGTTACTTTATACTTTATTTGCTTTTTATTTTTTATTTTTTTCTGAATTTTTGAAAATACTATTAAATCTAAAAAAAAATCATTCATAAAAATAAAATTGAAAAAATAATTATTTTAATTTAAAAGATAAAATTGAAAAACAAATGATAAACAAAAATAATTCACCTTTATGTATATACTCAAATCAGTAGTTTACTCTAATATTTTAATTTTTAAGTGATTTAATATTATTTTAACAAAATATGAATATTTACTAAATTTAACAATTAATTTAAATTATTAAAAAATGAATTTAAAATATTATTAATGCCGTAAAACATTATTTATTTTATTATTTTAACTTTAATTTTTTTAAACATATCATAATTTTCTGTTTTTCAAAATTTGTGTGGGGAGTGACTGCCAAAACACAATCCAACAACCTCTCAGCACTGTATACCAAACAAATGTTGATGAAATAAATGTTCAGATGGGCATCTTCAGATGCAGCCACAAGCAAAGGCTATAACTACAACGGTATAGAATTTCAATTGATATAACATTATTATATTTATATTGGATTTAACTCATCTAAAATTTAAGATTGTACAAGATATGAAGGATTTAAAACCTGCAACCATCACAAACTAATCATAATGGTGCTTTTGGGTCGATTATAAAAACAAGGTCCATAATGTTGTTAGAAAATTAGGTGTACATTGTTTACATTACATCAAATGAAAATCCATTATGGTCATCCATTTGGATGCACTCATTGTCGGCAGTTTTTGCCTCAAAACTTCTGAGAATACTGAGTTGCAGCAGATGTGGACAGAATTTTATATCTACAAAGAGAAGGGTATGGAATCATCTCCAAAGCCCAAAGCACTTTTAAAATGTTGTATCACCACAGCTCCTGATTGGAAACACTTTCAATCTATTTCCATAGAAACATACACTTCAATGATCAGATCACAATATTTAATATTTTAAGAATCTACTGAGAAAACAAAAGATAATATGCTGCTCCATTTACTTTATGATCAAGATACAGATGGCGTAAATAAACAAAACAACTTCTAAGTACATTATTTACAAGTTGACCATTACTCTCTTTTCAGATATCCGTGTCATATATCAGTTATATAGTTTTAAAATATATATATATATATATATATATATATTGTTTTACAACCCAAGAACTAATTTCTGAATAGCAAAATCTGATGATTTTGCATTATGTATGTGAATAAAATGTCAGGAATGCAAACCAGAAACTTGGCAGTAATTCGCATGTAACAATTTCTTTATCTAACTTCTATTATCAGAATATAGTGTTCCAGAATTCATGAAACATTTTAAGCATTTTAATACATATGACATTAAAACAAAGACAGATTGAATCCAAATTTCTTTCAAAAAAAGAAAAAAAGAATCATGTAATGTAAGTATAAACAAAGAAGGAGGACACAGAGTTGGTGAGAGAGCAATTTAACAACTGAATGGATGAAACGTGACCACTCCCAAATACAGAATACAAAATTTGCGCCAGAACTTTGACGCTTTCCCCCTTCACCATTTTCTATGTTCCATAAATAGAAGATAATAAGACATTAAAAGGACGGAAAAGTTGATGCTTGAACTAGATATTAAAATATTTGCTCTTAGTAAGATTGTATTTGGAATGCTTCAAAGATAGCGTGGAGAATTGGCACCTGATGAAAATGCAGGCATATAAGAATTTCTGCATTACTAATTTGGAACTAGCATTTCGACATCTAACCATATGTTTTCAATGTGAGCAATTTTTTCCCAGTCTTCACCATCTTGTTTCTTGCAGCGCCCTTTGAGCAACGGACAATGTGAAATTTCAAATATTGAAATAGATTTGGGCAGACCCTCCTCTGGCAAGCATTGGAGTATAGGACATTCACTAAGACTCAATCTCCAAAGAGAGGAGAGGTGACAGAGACCCTTGTAGTCTAGTTTCTTAAGATTTCGACAATTGTCTATGATTAGGTGAGCAAGAGAGAGTGGAAGCAAACCTTCACCCGGAAAAAACTCCACATCCATTTCAGCAATATGCAAGTATTCTAGGGAAGGGTTGGTTCCCCAAGCCCCCTTTAGGGAGGCAACAAGTTTGGAGCAATTCCAGATATTCATTTCTTTTAGATTTGGTGGCAAACATCCGTCAGACAACTCCACTACTGGACAATCTCGTACAGACATATATTCAAGAGATGGAAGGAGGGCAGACATGTGTTTAGGCATTGATTTCAATTTCTCCAATTTTACATTAACAAGGTTCTCTAGCTGAGGTGCAAATAATCCTTCATTAGGAAATGATTCAAATTCAGAGCATCTTCCAATTATCAGACTGTTCAAATGATTGTGAGGGCGCACCTGTGATATCATCTGTAGGTTACGACACTCGTGCAATTCAAGCTTAAAGAGTTTTGGGAACAAGTCTAAAGGGAAGGCCGTGAGAGAGTCACAACTATCACTGATACGCAATTCTACAAGGAAATGGTAGCAAAGGTTTGTAGGAATGTTCATGCCCCGACAAAAATGAATATGCAATTTAAGAGGTGTATGAGATACGAGGGGCCCTATCACATCAAATGAAGATGCCTCCGTCTTCACTCCTTCGACTTCTACTGCTCTGGGAATTGAAGCCACAAGTTGTTCGCAACTCTCAATAATAAGATCCTTTGAATGAGAAAGTTGCTCTGGTAAGTTCCATTTCAGTTTGGGACATCCAAATACAGAAAGAAGTTGAAGACTTGGAAAAGCACCCTTCATGCATTGCCATTCTTCCAATTCCTTCATATTATAGACGTGCAACGTTTCCAAGAATGCAAATGAAGAAGAGCTATTCCCATAAAAATTAGCATCTATCCTGGCTATGCAATCAAGGCCTTCAAGTGTTAAGTTCTTGAGAAATGTCAGAAGTCCAAGGGATGGCATCCACAGGCAATATTTACAGCGCATCAAGGTTAAGGACACCACATTTGATAAAGAGTTATCAGATAACCAATTGGGAAATTGTGTACTACCATAACCATCGATTAACAACCGCTTCAAATGTTTGGAAGGTTGTAAATTCTCAAGTACTTCTCTCTCTTTCATTGAGTTCTCATTGTTCCGCTTCAAATTCCATCCTAAATTTAGTATCACTAGATGTCTTTTATTCTTCAAATCCGCTGTCATTGCATCATAGGGATTCATAATATTTTCAATATTTTTAATTGACAACTCTCCATGAAGATCAATTTCTCCTAGATGTTGAATACTGCTCCCACTGCTTTCGTCAAACAACAAGTCATTCATCCGTACTTGAAGATTCTTCAACTTCCCTAAAAGCATTGGAACCCTTCTTAAAGTAGTACCCATAAGTTCAAGGCAGCGCAAATTCGTGAGTTCATGCAAACTCATGGGCAGCTGCTCCAAAAAGGCACAACAGTTAAGCTTCAACACTTGCAAGTTACATAGTGAACACGTTGAGTCGGGAAGTCTGTCTATGTGAGTACCAGAAAGGTCTAATGAGCGGAGATGTATAAGATTTCCGATACTGTCAGGCAACTCTTCAATTTCATGACACCCGGGCAATGATAAGAGTCGTAAGAACTTAAAGTTTGAGATCAACTCTTGCATTGACATCCCAAAGTGCCCCCGAATGAATATAAATGTCCGTAGACCTTTAGCATCACATAAACTCTTGCGATATTGAACAGGATCAACTATAGTTGAAAAGTGACGAATTTTCTTTGGAGCTCTTTCTGCTCTATCAATTCCCAACCTGAAACACACTTCACCAGAAACATATTTGGCCAAATCATTGAGAATGTCGTGCATGATAAAATGTGTTTTGTTATCATTTATAGTTAATAGTTGAAAGAATGACCTCGATAATAGATCATTGAAGGATTGTTCGCCTACTTCTTCTGGAGACTTACTCTGGTCAGAGCAATGTAGAAAATCTTGAGCCATCCATAAGCCAATTAAGCTCTCTTTGTCAAACTGGTGGTCTTTGGGGAATAATGCACAACAAGCGAAACATCTCTTGAGATGAGAAGGAAGATGGTAATAGCTCAACAACAAAGCGGGGATGATTTTACTTTCTTCTATCGCTAAGTCCCATATCTCGCTTCTCAATACACCTTCCCACTCTGAGACAGATGACTTTGTGTGTAAAAGACATCCCAACGTTTCGAGGGCCAGAGGTAATCCTTTGCACTTTTCAACTATCTTCATGCCAATATCCTTCAACCCAGAATTCAACTTAGAGTTTTCATCTTGGAATGCATGTTTAGCAAAAACTTGCCAGCAATGAACTCCATGCAATTGCTTTAGTTGGTGTATGTAACCTGACTGAATGATAGAAGCAACTTTGTTACTGCGTGTTGTCACAAGAATTTTACTTCCCTTAGCTCCACACCTAAGAGGAGTTTGTAATGCTTTCCATTGGTTTCGGTCTTCATTCCAAACATCATCCAGAACCAGAAGAAACTTCTTACCTGTTAACTTTTCTTTCATTTTTCCATGAACCATTTCTATGGTTTCACTATCATCTTTTGATTTAGTGAAAGCCCCAATAATTGCTTTTGATACTTTCAAAACATCAAATTCATCAGAAATGCAAACCCAAGCTTTTTCATCAAATCTAGCTTCTTTAATCTTTGGGTCATTATATACATGTTGGGCAAGTGTGGTCTTACCCATCCCACCCATACCCACAATAGAAAGTATTGACAGCTGGTTATGATTGTTACTGTCTGATGTCAGCCAATTAAGGATAATTTCTTTGTCATCATCTCTGCCATAAATAACATCTTCAGCCACCAACGATGAGGATTCATTTTTTCTCTCTAACACTTTATTACCCAATTCGGATCTAACACTAGCAGCATTTTTCAGACCTAGATCATCCTTTTGGTTTAAAAGAGATTCAAGGTCATCAAGAACTTCTTTGAGCTTGGATTCAAAACTGCATACCTTGCTAGCACTGCTCTGGTATTCAAGTTGTGATGCACTTTTGGAGAATTCATAGTCTATTTCCTCCAGCAGATCCTCTGCGTCAAACAACACGTCTCTGACCTCATCAAGCCACGCTTTAACATATGCATCAGTGAACTGCTTTAGTTCTGCATCATCAACCACAGCATTGATGGACACCAACTTCCTCCTCAAATTTTTCAGCAGCTTCTCATCGAGCTTTCTCCCACGAAAGAAGTCCAGAACTTGATGAGAATCCAGCTTGTCAAATAGCACTTGAAGAACAGCACCAAAAAGAGCACCACCAAGTGTTTCAAGCACCGGCATGGTCGGAAATGAGTGGCCAAATCAAAGAGAAGATTTGAAAATTGGAATTGCAGCTTCGTTAGGTGGATGAAGGACTGACAAAAGATAATGAGTGAGTATTTTGTTGGAGATGGCTTTAATTCAATAAAGGATGGCTGGCCAAGAAGATGTAGCTGTTTAATTTTAGAAACCTTTAGAACTAAATTTACAGTTCCAATTTTATAGAGATGAAAATTATATATTTGCAAAACAATGAAACATAATATCTAACAACTTTATTGCATCTAGTCAATTTGGATGGCTTACTATGAATGCGATAAAACCGAGTGGTCCTACATCGTACATAATTTCTGCCATCACATGATAACGTGCCCACTCAATCATGAAAAGAAGACATAAGAAAAGTCTACAAAGCATAACAACCTCTGATCACGTTTCACATATTCGATCTTATCTATCAATTTATTGTAAGGGTGCAAAGGTATTATGTAGAAGTGAGAGAGACTCTTGTGAATAGGAGGAGATTATTGGACTAAAAATATCCTACTATCTCTACTATAAAATGGATCATTTATTTGGTTTAGGGATTAAGATGTATATCTTGATTTAGAATCAGTTAATGTAGATTCAAAATCTTGTCTCACATGCTCGAAGATAGGCTAATCTACTAATTTTCTTTTAATTTTGTATTTTTTTTTTTTTTTTTTTATATATATATATATATATATATATATATATATATATATATATATATATATATATTATTAAATATTTGATTATTTGATTTCTATCATTTATGGGTTACATGGGTTACCATGTTGTATCTGTAAATAGGACTGGACTCTTCCTATCAGTAATAAGAGAGACAACAGAAAAGTTGTTTCCTATTCTCTCATTGTCTATACTTCCTTTTCCTTCTATTCTTCTATTCTTCTCTCTGTTATTAGTTTTATTTTATAACGCGTTATCAGCACCATGCTCCAACCAACTGAGGACTAGTGGAAGTTTTTTCTCTCTAAGGACAATGTTTTGTATGTCTTAATCTAGGTTCTTCCTAGTCCTTTCTTCATTTACAATTTTATCTTATATTATTATTTTCGTCATAAGAATAGTTTGACTTTATCAATTTTCATCTCAAATTATTATTATTATTTTTATTATTATGATGATGATTATTATTACTATTATTTTATGTACTATTTCTAAACATGTTAAATCTTGCAAATTTTGAATTTGTCACCTTTAATATTACAAGGAAGAATAACTTATATTGGATTTTAAATGCTGAAATACATTTAGATGCAATGAGTCACTAATGTAGAATTGCATTTTTACCTCGCCTTATAGGCCTCGGTTGGCAAGGAACCGAAGCATATAACGGCGCGGTGTCATTTTTGCAATTCCAGACAACTTTTATGCCTCGGTTCAAGAAAAATCCGAAGCCAAAAGAGCTTATATGCTTCGGTTGAACAGACCCGAAGCCAAAAACGTGGCTAGAAATTTCAAAAATGTCAGTAGCTGTTACGTCTTTGGCCTCGGGTGGCACTAAACCGGGGCCAAATAGGGCTATATGCCTCGGTTATTAATTGAACCGAGGCCATATAGTTTAATTAGGGCACAAAAGCGCGGACCCCTCTACTTCTTCCTCGCGCGCCGCTGCATCTTCTCCATCTCTCTCTGCGTCTCGCTAGTCTCTTGGATCCCATCTCCCTTTCACCTCACGCATGAACAAAGCAAACATCACCACCCATCTATGCCGCACCCATTCTGACCGGTGATGAACCCTAGCGACAACACCGGCCACCACTACGACGCGAAAACAGGGCACCAGATCTGCAATGCGGCGACGCGATCCACCATGGCAGCACCTTTCGCGAGATCGCCATCGCGCTCCACTAGAAGAACCATCGTCGAGATCTTCGCCGCTGCAGAAAGCCACAGTCACCGCAACAAAGGTCGTGCGACTGCACCGTCACCAAACCTGATCAAACCTGAGGACCCAAATCGTGAGCCCCAATCGCAGATCCAGATCATCACCGCTGAGACGAAGAAATCGTTCTCGCGTTAATGGTTCCTGGTGAGCTCTTCCAGTCTTCTCGTCGTTCGTCGTAGCGGCGCCGATGATGGCTTGCAGTGGTGGTTCGCGTTCATCGTTGCGACAATGGTTCGCATTCATCGCTACGATAGTGGTTCGTTGATCGCAGCGCCAGTGGTGGTTCTTCGATGGCTTCGTCTCCAGTGAACGATTTCGATTCCGATCTCAATTGAATCAATTCTTTTCATGATGATTGTGCATTTTTGATGAAATCGTTTCGATGATTTGTGTGTTGTTTCACGCGGTGGTTATTGGAGGTCGGAATTGCATATTTGATTGTGGAAGAATGTTGACAATTTCATATTTGTTTCTAATGATATTGCTACTGTGATTTTTGCGCATATTATTGGAGTTCAGAATTGCGCCTCTTGAATTGTGGAAGAATTATGCCAATTTTTTGTTTGGAATTAATCGAAAGAGTAACTAAAATTCAATGCGAAATGTTGTTATTTGGGATGAAATGGAAACGTGGACCCGAGACAGAAAAGGAACCATATGGCTCCGGTTCATTTAGAACCGAGGCATAAAAGGGACTCTATGACTTCGGGTAACAACCGAGGCCAAAAGGGGGTACCTTTTGGCCTCACCCCAATATGCCTCGGTTACAGGCCCGAGACAAAATGAGGAAAATAACCGGGGCAAAAAGCCCTTACTACACTGGTGAGTCTTAGGATACCATTAAAGAAAAAAATAAAGCATCTGAGCAACGAATTTGCTTTTGCAACAACAATGATGTGAAAATAGATTTCACAAATATTATGAATTTATCTCATGTCTTTGTATGGCTAAACAAAATGCAATGAAGCTTTTTGATGAAAAATCATGATATTTGTCCAATTTGCTCCATTTTTAAAAGTGAATGCAGCAATAAATATTATGGATTTATATTTCATGTCTTTGTATGACTGAACAAAACAATGAAGTTTTTGCTGAAAAATCATGAGATGGGTCCAATCTGCTCCATTCCCATAGGTGAATGCAGCAATAGATATTATGAATTCATTTCATGGTTTTGTATGAATGAATAAAACAATGAAGCTTTTGATGTCATGAGATCCACGCGATTCCATTTTCATAAGTGAATGCAGCAATAAATATTATGAATTTATTTCATGCATTTGTATACAAAGCAATGAACTTTTGATAGAAAATCATGAAACATGTCCAATTGGTTCTGCTCCATTCCCATAAGTACATAAGTAAATGTAGCAACATTTTATTTATTATGTAAATAACTGTTTTATTATAAACAATTATTTTAGTTTAAAAAGTAAAATAGTCATATTTAAAAAAAATCATCTATAACAATATATAAAGAGAATTCTCTCTTTTGTGTCCCCATTTCGTAATATCATTTCTACCCTTTACAATATAATTATTTATTAAATTTTTAAAAATTAATAGTTATTTTTACCTATTTTCTATAAAACTTTTTTTCTTTTTTTTTTATTCATCAACAATTAATTTCTCTATTCATTTCACTTTATTTCTAATAAATATAAATTTATTTTATATATTAACTTAATAACATTACACTATTATCATCTACTAACATATTATTATTTATATTTAAAAAATATGTACACACAAACGTGATAACACCGCAATAACACTGTGTGTACGCTAGTTTAAATAATAAATTTAATAAAATATTGTTTTAGTTTTAAAATGACGGTTATTTATTTCTTAGACGCGATGGCGCCGCTGGTTTAAATAATAAACTTAATAAAATATTATTTTAATTTTAAAACTACGGTTATTTATTTGTTAAGAATTTAAGTAAAAAAATAAATGTGTACACATAGGTCAATTATCTCTATATAATGGTAAGATGTGGTAACGATTTTGAAATATTTTCTTTAAATGAATTTAATCGAGTGACATATTTTTTAAGAACGTTTATTAAAAATTTAAATTTAAAAAAATTGTTTTCTTAACTTTTTTATTTTGCGTTATGTCATTTTTAAATGGACAAGATTACAAACGTTGATGGTCTATATATTTGTTGAATTTTTATTGAATATGTTTTTTTTTAAGTTATTTAATTATTAACTTCCTTGTTATTTAGAATGCCAATGTTTTATTAGGATCTTAATTAAGTTCAGATAGAAGATGAGAAAATTATTATTTGTCACATTGTCAACGTAACTAACATAATTTAACCTCAGTGATTAAAACTAATATCAAAATTTTTAATTGAAAGATTAAAAGAAATAGTACTCTAGATTCAAAGAATTAAAAATATATTTAAATGGAATGGGTATTACTGGATTTAGTTTTCTTTTCTCAAGTTCATGATACTTCTTACAACAATTTAGATTACACTAACAGAGCAAGGATAAAACGTATATTACGAATAATAAAATATAGTACTTACCCATAATAATATTAATTATCTTAATTATTCCTAAGAAATTAAAATCTGTTATACTTTATAAAATAAAATTTTCAAAATAAAACCGTGCCTCCATTGATTGAGATCTAGTTCTAATAATTTCCCTTACTTTTCATATATCACAAGATTGGACCTCTAAAGGTATCTTGATGTCTCTTTCATCCACCTATAATAATCACATGAATCACTGCATTTTTCACTCTCTTGATTTAGTATAAACCAAATTATCTACTTCCATAGTTATTTGAAAAAAAAAATTCTATAAATTTGTAAGAGAAAAAAAATTAATAAATTAAAATAAGTTTATATATAAATTAGAGAAAACATACATATTTGTGCTTACTTTTTTTTATCGTAAATAAATATTTTTAGTTTAAAATGACGACTAAATTTTTATAAATAGTTATTTAAAAGATAAAATAATATAATATTTTAATTTAAATAAATAATCACTTAAAAGTAAAAATGATAAAATTTATGTACACTAATACAAAATCTCTATACTAAAAAAATTATTAGAAAAATTTTTATATATAGAAAAATGTCTTTACATACATAATACATAGAAAAATGTCTCATTAAAATTAAAAATGTCCGTTTATATATAGAAAAAAAAAGTAAGGATAATGATATTTTTCACCTATTTTTTTAACCTATTTTTAATTCATACTTTAATCATCATTTAATTATTTATTTTGATTTTTTTAGTAGTGTGATGTAATAATTTAAAGGTGATTGGAGGAATTTGGATTTTTTGTTGGGATTTTGTGTTGTTCCTCTACTGTGCCTTCATAGTACACTGATTATAACTAATTTTGACGTTTAAAAATATATTAAAAAGATATTTAAAATACCAATATAATGTATTTTTAATGCTCACCAGAGGACAGCACTCAAAAAAACCTGTAAAAATCTGGACTCTCATTGGAATGATGGGTTAAAAGTAGATAAATAAATAGTCCATAATTCATTATCCAAAAGTAATAGAATGATATAATGTAATAAGAAAAAAAATAAAGTTTTCGATGAGTCTCTCTTAAAAATAAATATTTTATATACAATGATTATATATTTATCACTTGGCACCAAAGCAAAATTCACACAGTTCTTCTGCATGGGCATGGGAAAACCAAAAACAGAACTCAATGTGAGATCACTATATTTCTTTGTTTTCATGTTCTTGCTAAGCTTCAAATCTCTAGTTACCAAAGCACAACCACCCTTTTATTTGGGAGATGACTGCGATTTCACCCCTCAAAAGCCTCTCAGCAATGCATACAAAACCAACATTAACAACATGCTCTCATGGCTATCTTCAGATGCAGCCACAAGCAAAGGCTATAACTACAAAACCATAGGCAACAACTCCCCTCTGTATGGCCTCTATGACTGTCGTGGCGATGTTGTCGGCTACTTCTGCCAATTCTGTGTCTCCGCTGCTTCCAGAAGAGTCCTTCAGCACTGCCCTAACAGGGTCTCTGCTGTCATGTACTACAACTTCTGCATTCTGAGGTACTCCAATCAGAACTTCATTGGGAATGTCACAATAAACCATCCGAGACATCATGTTGGGAACAAAAGTGTGTCTGATGCAGAAGAGATTCAAAAGGGTGAGGATTTCATGAGAAGTTTGATCAGAAAAGCGACTGTGGAGACCAACCAGTTGTACTACATGGATGGCTTCAATTTGAGCTCCACTCAGAGAAGGTATGGTCTGGTGCAGTGCACCAGAGACCTCACCAGTGAGAGATGCAGACAGTGCTTGGAGGCCATGCTGGCACAGGTTCCAAAATGTTGTGAACATAACCTGGGGTGGCTCGTGGGAACTGCTAGTTGTCACATAAAGTATGATGATTATATGTTCTACCTTTTCGACAACCAATCATATATTGTGCCTGGTTTAACAGGTACAACACTTCAGTTACCTTTTTCTTGTTTTGCAAGCATACAAAATTGGGTTAAATATATTTTGTCCCTTAATCAAATAAGTCCCTCTTCCAAAACCAACTAAGTTTTCTATTTTTCGAAATGTGTTGATTTAATCTTTTTAATCAAAAATTTTAGGTTTGTTTCATGTTTTCAAACGCGTTTCTCAGTTAACATTGAAGTGAAAATATGTCAAATGAGATAATAAACTTAAATGTTATCATGAAACACGTTTGAAACGTCTAATCAACTTAATAAAATTTGGTTAAAATGACGAAATTCACACATTTCTAAAATTAAGGGACTAAATTGAGTCAAAATTTTGAATTTGGACTAATTTCAATCTTCACCGAAAGTTAAAAAAACCAAAAACATGTTTAACCCTACAAAATTTCATGATTGTTTAGTTTGTTTACTGAATTTGAACAATTTGTCAAAAAATTAATGTACTTGTTTTATATTGTTACAGCTAAACAAGGGGATGGTATTAAGTCAAGAAACTTGATCATTGGATTGAGTGTGGTGGGGTTAGTAGCTCTGTGTTTGAGTATATATTGCTTATGCTACTGGAATAGAGTAAGAAAAGGTAATAATTTCTAGCAATAACACAATGCTAGAATTCATATATTATTTCTACTTAAACATGGCCATTCAGTTCATATAAACATAACTCAGAACTTGTCTTTGTAGATGGGCTGATAACTGATACTATTCCTCTGTCTGCGTATACAAATTTGCCTATAATCCCATTAATCACAATTCTTGAGAGTACTGATAACTTCTCTGAAACATCTAAATTAGGTGAAGGTGGATTTGGCCCAGTTTACAAGGTATTTAATAATTGATATTTGGATGTAAATTTTTATTAATTTTTTCATTATTTGACTAACACACATTTAGCTGTGTAAATTGTATTTTATTTTTATTTTGTATAACAATCTCATTCTTCTCTCTTGATAGTTACATTTTAATGTAAAGAAGATTGCTAGTGGTAGTGAGTAACTGTGAACAAAACCTCTATATTTCTTTTCTCTTCAACATCTGATACTAGCTTAGGTTAGAGCAACCATCCTACGAAATATTTGCAGAAAAAACCTTAAAAAATATAGAAACGACCTTATTATTTTACTGCAATATTTTATTAGGGAATTCTACCAGATGGAAGACAAGTTGCAGTCAAAAGGCTATCAAAAGCTTCTAGTCAAGGCTCAGAGGAGTTTAAGAATGAAGTAACATTCATAGCTAAATTGCAACATTGCAACCTTGTAAGACTTGTGGCATGCTGCTTGGACGAAAATGAAAAGATACTGGTTTATGAGTATTTGTCAAATGCAAGTCTTGACTTTCACCTATTTGGTATGCTTTTAGATATCTTCATTACTTGTTCATGGTTACCTTTTGTATCTTTATACTCATACACACACACACACACACATATATATATATATATATATATATATATATATATATATGGTAATTTTTTCATGCTATGACCAATACTTTTATATATTGAGAAATCTTCTATCTCCTTATGGTGTCAGTCTTGTTGGGGGAGATACAACACCAATGAAACTTGAGCTCAATCACATAAGGCATTGACACCACCCTCAACCCAAAACCTTAAAGCAATGGATTTATGGGTCTTTATTCTTATACAGTGCTCCATTTTCTCATTTCTAACCAGTGTAGGACTTAGACTCACACTTTGATTCTTATATATATGGTACTTTTTTCCATGCTATGACCAATACTTTTATATATTGAGAAATCTTATATCTCCTTATGGTGTCAGATGATGAAAAAAGGAAGCAACTTGATTGGAAACTAAGGTCAAGCATAATCAATGGAATAGCAAGAGGTCTTTTATACCTTCACGAGGATTCTAGACTCAAGGTAATCCACAGAGATCTCAAAGCTAGTAATGTTCTGTTAGATGATGAAATGAATCCGAAGATATCAGATTTTGGATTAGCAAGAGCATTTGAAAATGGTCAGAACCAGGCAAATACAAACCGAGTAATGGGCACTTAGTAAGACTTGTTCTTTCCTAATGTAGTTTTGAAACATGTTCTTTCATGTGAGAGATTAGAAAGTTACATCAATTTTGATCATGCAGTGGATACATGGCTCCGGAATATGCTATGGAAGGATTGTTTTCAATGAAATCTGATGTTTTCAGCTTTGGAGTACTTGTTCTAGAAATCATTTGTGGGAAAAAGAACAGTGGATTTTTTCTATCAGAACATGGTCAGAGTCTTCTTTTATATGTGAGTTTTTCCTCTTAACTGATACATAAATTTCACCAACAGCATCATCTAGAGTTGTAACAAAGTTCTCAAATCAAAATTTGGTGTAGAGTTGGAGAATGTGGTGTGCAGGAAAATGCTTGGAATTGATGGATCCAGTGTTAGAAAATTCCTACATATCCAATGAAGTTGAGAAGTTTATACAGATTGGTTTATTGTGTGTTCAAGAAGCAGCAACAACTAGACCAACCATGTCCACTATCATGGTATTGTTGGCAAGTGATGTGATGAACATTCCAAAACCCAACAAACCTGCATTCTCAGTTGGAAGAATGACTTCAGTGGAAACTTCTGCTACTGAAAGTTCCAAAAATATTTCCATTAATGATGCATCAATCTCTAGCATTGCACCAAGGTAATCAAACTTGCTTAAATAGTTTGATTATGAGAAAGCAATGATATATTTTTCTTTTACTTTTTTGTTTGCATAAGAACATCATTTATTTGTCTTTCCAACCTTTTTTTTCTGTTTGTCCTTCTTTGATTATTTAACTTTTATTTTTGCAAAACAAGAAATTAAAGAAGCTAGAGTATCATCTTTATGGGTAAAGGCAACCTTTGTTGTAGATCATTTGAAAGAAAAATACTAATATGAAGTCAAGTACTTTATCTAAGAATCAAGATGGTGAAAGAAATGTATTGTGATATTAAGTACAAGGCTAAGGTATTATTGTTCTTTGCATGAAAATACCAAACGATAATGAAGTAGTTTGTGAACACTTTTAATGAGTGAAATCAAGAGAAAGCCTATGTCGCAACCTCTATTTACATAAGATTAAAATTTACAAATATATATACATTCGAAATCAACACATTCTACAATATCTTTGTTGGATGAGATTATTAAAGTAACTCGACACGATTTGCCAACTCTTATATTTTTTTTTATGCAAAATTATTTATTAAATTATTGTAGTTAATTTTATTTAATTTTATATTTTTTTTATGTAAAATTATCTATTAAATTATTGTAATTAATTTTATTTAACTTTCTTTAGTTTCAACTCTCGTTCATTTTGCAATTCAATCCAAAATAAATTTCAATTCTTCGTCAAAACATATGTAAAATAATTCTTAAAACTTATAAATCAAATAGTACCGAAAAACAAAAATAAGACAAAAGAAATATAATTCAATCCAAAAAAAATCAGTTCTTGGTTAAAATATATGTAAAATAATTTTAAAAACTCATAAATCGAATAGTATCGAAAAATAAAAAATCAGACAAAAGAAATAAATTTCTAATCCTAATATAAATTCAACTAATAGAATAAGAACAATAGCAACATAAATAGAAAGAATATATTTATCAGAAATAAGGATAAAAAGATTGATACAATATAAATAACATGACATTCAATGAATAAAATATTTATCAAAACCCCTCAAAAGAAGAACTATGAAATATAAGAAAGCAATGATAGTAAAGGAGTGGAATCAAAATTGATTATACGAGAAGAAAGATAAGTAATCATTTTCTTTCTTTTAAACAAAAGTTATAATTTATTGAAAAAATGTTTTAATTCATTAAATATCATTTTTAATACCAATAAAAATTAATAGATACCAGTAATAATTTAATTAAACTTTATTTTCAAAGATAAGGTTATAATTAATATAATCGATGTATATTAATACCAAAAAAATTTTGAGACTTTTTTCTTAAACATAATTTTATAATCAATTTAATAAAAGTATATTAATATTAAAAAATTGAATTTTTTAGACATAATTCTATAATTAATTTAATAAAAAATATTTGTATTAAAAGAAATTAAGACTTTTAGCCTGAAGCAAATATTTTACTTGCTTCACACCAACGTTAAAGTATGATCTAATCAGTATCAAATTAGATGCTAAAGTGACACATGAATCTTATGCAAAAGACTTAAAAGTTCAACCTTATACCTTGAATACTCCAATGACTAAAGCCAAATATTCAAAGAGATCGTTGAAAAGGAAAAAATATCACAACCTAACATATTATTACGCTCCAACAAAGTTATAATGTTATTTTATTTAATTTCAAATAGTATACTATTTTGTTTTAATCCGTAAAGAGTGAGCACTCTAATTTTTGTTAACGGTTTGAAATAGACGATTCGAGTTTGTAAATGGGCATTTTGAATTTAATAAAACAAACATAACCATTTCAATTTGATCGTTCGTTTACTATTTAAAATATTAATTAAATAATTTTTACAAAATATATATATATATATATATATATATATATATATATATATATATATAATTATCAAGTATGCAATGTTAAAAGGATACATATTTTTTTCTTTAATACCGAATATAAAGAAAAAAAATTATAATTATGCAAATATCAAATAAAAATAATAATTGGATAAAACTTAAATTTATAAAAAGAGTAAATATAATAAAATGTGTGCCTTGTAAATAAGTAAATAAATCAAAAATCAAAGAATAATTAATATAAGATTTTTAGATTGTCTAAAAAGTAAAGATATTTTAGAAATTTAAAACAAAAATGAACATGAGGACGGAGACGAGTATTGAAACATCGATGGGTCAATATATATATACACACCCTAAACCCTAAAAAATAAACCACTCCTATAATAAAGATAAAGTTGAAATGTTTTCTTTTTCTTAATTTTCTTCAAGTTTTTAATTAAGTCCTAATTTTGGTTTTGTATTTAAATATGTTCCAATTTTTTTCAATTTTGTTCAATTGGGTCTTTTTTTTGCTAACACCGTTTAAATCATTAACGGTCATGAACAGTGATTGTCACGTGTCACTTCGTGGTTTTTTTGGATTTTTTTTTAATTTCTTTTAATTTTTTTAAGTTTTTTTTTAAATGTCCACATGTTAACGAAGTAGCGTGTCACGTGTTAAAGTCAATGTTCTATATTCAATTTGTCCCTATATTTGTTATTTTTGTTTAATTTAGTCCCAATTTTGTTTAAAATTTGACCAATTTTGTCTTTATTGAAGACGCGACCAAATTTAATTTTTATATCAAAGTTATAATGATGTGAATTTTAATATATTATATAAAAATATTTAATAAAAATTGTGAATTTTAATATAAAAATTAAATTTGGTTTCAATTTGGAGAGGAACCAAATTGGTTCATGTTAACAAAAATTGAGACTAAATTGAACAAAAATAACAAATATAGGGACCAAATTAAATATAGAACATTGAATTTGACACGTGGCACGCTACTGGATTGACACGTGGACATTTAAAAAAATTCAAAAAATAAAAAAAAATTCAAAAAAAAATACAAAGTGACACGTGACAGTCATTGTTCATGGTCGTTAATGATTTAAACGGTGTTAGCAAAAAGGGACCCAATTGAACAAAATTAACAAAAATTGGAACCTATTTGAACACAAAACTAAAATTATGACTTATTTAACAAATTTTGACGAAAATTAAGACTAAAAAGGTAATTTAACCTAAAGATAACGGTAAAAGCACGAGGCATGAGAAGGAAAATGTTTTATTTAAAAATTTGAGTGACAAAAGAGGGGATAGGAAAAAATATATAGTTAATGAGTACGAGTAATTTTTTATATCCTTATCTTATCTGATCACGTAAAGGATATCACAATATATGTGTTTGTGGATATATGTACCCGCTAAACTCTAATTTAAATAAAAAAAAACATGATTAAAATATTAACACATTGATTTTGAATGGAATTTTTTTATCAATTCGTTTAAAATACAATCTCCCTTTATTTGTAAAGTGTCATTCAATACTATTTGAATTAGTTATTTGAACTTTCTTTGAAATTTATGATACTGATATATATTGTATTTTTATTTGAATTTTATGCTTCAAATATATTGTTAAATATTTAGATTTTTTTTATAAATATTTGTGGGTACCCTGGATATCTGCGGATATTAAAAATTATACGGGTGCTTACATAACGGATACTTGCCTACATAATGGATACCTGCATAGATATGGAAATAGGTATGGAACATATATTTTCTAGTGGAAGGTACAAAGAAACTACTACTCATACCCTATCCTCATGTTGATATTCTTCATCTCCATTAAAAGAAGTCATTCATTATTCTAAGATAAGTGAGATTAAAATAATATTCGGTTATTAATTGCTAAAAACTTTATTTTAGATAGCTAAATTGTTTTCTTTTTAAACATTAAGAGTAATTAATATCATATTGAACTTTAAACATGATAAATAAATAATAATAAAAACATTTTAGAAATATATCAATAGAACGTTACAGAAATTATATAATTTTTTCTTGGACCATTTCATAGAAGATATTATATAATATCTTCCAATATTAATTATTTCACATATTCTCCAAAAAAATGGTTAGTTAGATAATTAAAAAATCAAAGTAAACTTACATGAATTAACTAATGAATGCAGCAAAGCATAAATGACTTTTATAAACTCAATATAAATAACAATTTTTATTCCTAAAAAAATTGAAAAATTATCCATGTATTCACCCGGGCTTTCTCTAAAAATATTAACACATGAAGTCAAATCAAGATAACCTCTAGTTACACCATCAATATCTTGAACTATTTAGCAGATGAAACTTGTCATATTACGACCACAAATGAAATCACTATACTCTCCCTAGTTTAAATATTGAAAATTTTCAGCACAAAAAAATCACATATAATATTACTCATATGCTTCATAAATTTACTCTCAATCATACGCACTAACACCTTAATTTGAAAAATAAAAGAAGAAAACGCAATTAGATCCAAAAATCTACTACGATTTCTCATCCTCCAAATCATTCAAATAATTAGAGTAATGACAGCCACTTTAAGTAAATGACTACAGGGAAATATAGTAAACTAACCAACCAAATCCAACAAAAAAATTGCAAATCATGAAAAACTTCCTTTGAACATGATAGGAAGTGGACTTTAAGCCTAATTATGGCTCACAAAACAAGCTTGTGAGATAAGATTTGGACCATACTTTACTTATATATTATGAAATTGTCCTATATTTCTAGTCGATGTAGGACTTCCGACACACCATAACTTTATTTGGAATTAACCCATGAATGCAAATAATAAAGTGGTCAGTTTATCAAGAAAAAAGGGTTAATAAACTTTGCAATAAATTTATTACTAGATAGAAAATAATATTTTAAAAAGATATATTTATTATTTTTCTCTTTTCAATTAATGTTGTATTTAATATTTTTGTTACACTAAAAATTAAGTCTTTTTAACCGAGTTTTAAAGCCACCTTCCTCTTCTCTTCTTTGTTGAGGTTAAAAATGGCAGCTCGTCAAGCAAGCGATGATAGAAGATTTGGGTATTCATATAAATTTTATTTTTCTTCTGTATTACTTTCATCATATGTTCTTTGAACTTAACTTCAATTTTTTTAGAATTAAATACTTTCGTCGTCGTCACCATCGTCAATCGACATCACCAACTCCACCAGGGACACCTGAGATTGTTTCGAACAAGGTGATTCTTTCTTCTTTTGTAAAATTATTTTAACTTCATTTTCAATTCATATAAATTTAATTAGGTTGATATTGAGATTTGAACAAGATGGGCCTTTTTCATATAATTTCAATGTATAGAGTTTTCTATTTTTTGTGTTGTTTTGGTTTTTATTTGAATTTATGCATATTTGAATGTGAGGTCAACATTATTAAAATGAGTAGAATTTGGAGTATAAACATGCATGAGATGTAAATTAAGATGGGCAAAAAAGTTTTAAGGTTATTTTCTAACACACTCTAACTCAGAAGAGAAACTCCCCTAAGATCTTTCTTATCTATGGAAAAAAAAAAAGAAAAATTACTGAAATAAAAAAAAAAAAAAAAAAAAAGGAATCATGCATAGTTGAGTTAGTATTTGCTTAAAAAGTAACATATGGTTGCATCCATGAAATTTGGGTATGAATATATAACCTTACTATGTCACCATCCAATCTAGTTTAGAGATCTAATTTATGAGTTACAATTGTAACTTTGTAATAAGAATTTTATGGGTTTATTCTATATAAAGCAATTTCAATTTAAAAATTTAGAATAATATTATAATTTTTTGTTTTGTTCTAAACATTTCTTCATTTTATCAAAGTCATGGTATGTCCTTGAATACAAAGCACTTCTTTACAACGTTGTATCTTGTTCAAAAATGTCTCCTTTGATCTTTTGATGGTCAATCATTTTCAAATGAAGTTAAACTCATGTCTATTTTTTGTTTTGTTTAAAGGATAGTTATTAATTTTAAAATGAGATAAAAAAAAAACAACTTGAGAAACTATTATTAGATATTAAAGTTTGTTTCAATAGAGAATAGGAACCTCTGATACTATATATGAAGCAAATACTATTGAGCCAACTCAAGGACACGTTTAACTATTTTCCATATTTCTTGTATAGAAATGTTTAACAAAAGAATAGTTCAAAATGATAAGTTATTATACTTATTAACAAAAAGAAAAGAAAAATAAAATGAAACAGAGTTTTAAGTACCTTAATTTATAAGACTTTCTAAACCCATTATAAAAAATCATAATTTCAATTTGTGGAAAGAACTAATTTAGAAAACTAATTAATAACTTACTTTATTTACATTATATTGTACTTATATTTTTTTTCTAGTGTAACAACCACAACCCAATTTTTAACATTAAAGCATCAATCAGCTTCCATCATTAAGTTATCAAAACATATCATCGTTGAAAGGATACAAGACATATTATATATTGTCTTCCACCTTAGAAGTTTTAGAAAAACAATATTCCAAAATATAAGGAGATCTAAAACTAGTACAAAATATCTTTCTCTATACATATCCTTGTAACTATGTCAATTATCATATGTCTGTCGGCAACATCGGTGTTGCTCCCTATTAACTCTTGCATCATCCTCTGCTCACGTGAATTACACGATCATAGCAGAAAGGTAATAATACCAAAACAGACACAAAAATAGTAAGGTAAGTTGAAGCCATTAAAGGTATACTAATAGTTCTCCATTATGGTCATAATAAAATATCATACATAGTATTGCATTCACACATCAATTTATAGTACAAAGCAAAAATCATTACAATCATAAAGGCTCTCATGGCACTTTCACACTCTTTTACACTCATCATACATTAGACACGACGTCTTAGAGGACTTAGTGTATTGATTAGAATATGATACCTTACATTTATTAAACTCACCATTCTCCTTCAAAGGTCCTCGTCATCATGGCCACATCTCATACCAAAAGTGAAACAGGGTAAATCACCCAGTTGTAGATTTAACCCTCAATGCCAAATCTACCGATGAGGACCTCATTCAGCTCTCACCTTAAGCATCTTCCTCTATTTTAGTCCAATACTTAGTAGAGTCAAAATAGTCTCACCACATAACTCTTACATCAACCAAACACAATATCATCTCCCCTTGGAAATTAGTACCTTCTCATTCCACCATATGCAAACATATCAAATCACAACAATTTCTTCAACAAAAAATCATGTTTACATTCCTTTAAAACACTAATCACTCAAAAAACATAGTAATTTCTCAAAAGTCATTTCATTCATATTCATCTTAATTCATAGTAACCATTACCAAGTTGATAGACAAAGTCCCAAGAAAAATAAACAAAGAATGTTGGGTTATATTTGTTTCATATCACACTCATTCATCACATTCTCATATAATCTTAAATCCTCACACCATGTCATACACATCTATTTTACCTAAATCCAAACTCATCTCATAACACAAATCACCTATTATTTATTTCAAATTACCTATTATTTATTTCAAATTACATGCTAATAATTCATCATTTATTTTCTATTGCATTACCATAACATTCAATTACAATATTTCCATTTATTATACCAAAATGGAAAAATTCATTTCTCAAACGAGAGAACTTCAATCAAAGATTTCAATAGTCAAAGTGAAGAATCGTATGTGTAGGATCCAAGTGTCAAAATTTTAGTCTGATCTAATGGTTAACAAAGCAGGAATCTCAATTTTCCTGAGATGACTCACAGTAAGAAACACGAACTCCCTCAACATCTTCGAATATCATTTTCATCATTCAACCCAATTTCACATAATCAACCAAGTTCTCACTCAACTCAATAAATATCAACAATAATTACATACTAACGGTCATCAATCCAAAGAGTACAAATCAACCAAATTAAATCTGCACAATTACTGTTAAGTTCTTTAAAACTTTGAATAAAAGAACTCCTTGAAGAATTAAATTGGGATATTTAGAATTTAAAGGGATTTGCTTATTTGTTTCTCACAAACACTTGAGTTCTTGTATCGAGGCTTCAATGTTAACTCTAATACGAAAGTTAGTAACATTTTTTTGTAAATGTTGATAATGATTAACGAGACACATTGTAATTTTTAATCCAATTTTTATTTCTTTAAGCCATCCGTATAATTATTTATTTTGTATATTTTTTATAAAATTTAAATTTCCAACAAAGGTATCATGTATTTATATAATATTTCATTAACATATTCCCCCCTAGCACCAAGTAATTAAGTACACCTTTTAAGTTTGTATAAGTTAATATTCCATATTTTTGTGCCACAATATTACAAGTGAATATCATTTGAATATTTTGTAAGTTTTTCTATATGTTTTATTTGGAGTAGCTTGAAATGATTGATGATGATAGTGAAGAAGACATAGAGAGAGAAGAGAAGGTTCATTTACAAGAAAAAAAGGTTGATAAGCAAGAAAAGAAGATTCACGAGAATATAAAGGTATTTTTTCACCAACTTTATTTTTTCAAAAAAAAATTATTGTTGGGAAATGTATAAATTAATGAGATGATATTTACCTTCTCTTTTTTACAATGTTAGATATTTGTAAGGATTAACATATGATATTTCTTTTTTATTGATATAATAAAGGTATAATTGAGATTATGTTTTTTATCAATATTATCAACTTCATTATCCTTGTTAAACTTCTTTTTTGATTATAGCATATGTAATGACTTGTGTTTCTCTGTATAAAACTTTTTTAGTATATTTTTCTTGTATATTGCATATAAGACTTCTAATAAAGATATTGTTAAGGAAACAAAAAACACGCCTTTAATTGTAACTACCGATTCAATAATGTGTTTTTTTTCTTTCAAAAATATCCTTAAAGCATATTATTCCCTTATAATGAGCACGCTATACATCACCAATCATAACACGGTAAAGTTATCTAACCTGCAACAATCTTTCCTTTAAAAGTTGTTCATCAGAAATCGAACTTGTGACCTTGACTCTAGTATCATTTATTAGACAATGAGTTTATGGGTCTTTATCCTTATATAGTGTTTTTACTTTCTCATTTTTAACCAAATGTGGGACTTAGATTTACACTTAGATTTCTAACACGAGAGTAGGATTGGGTCTCACATTAGGTTTGTAATCAAATGTTGACATTTGGGTATAGCCTTCTCTTTCTTAAAAATTATTTTGGTTCTAAATGATAATACAATGAATTTGTCAAACCTTTAATTTCCTTCATCTAAATGATAACCCTTCTTTGATTCTTATATCTCTACTTTTGAATGAATGTAAATTAACATCCATGGACTTGTACTATGAGACTTATTTTGTTGTCAAAAGACCAAAATCATATCCATTGACAAAATTTTACACCAATCATTGAATTCATTTTTTGCTTTATGAAAGTATGAAAACATTGTAATAATATGGCTCTTTCATGGATCCATCACTCAATATCATAGTCAATCTTTAAATCAATTATTTAGATTGATTGAGCCTCAAATGTTTAAAAATATCTTCCAGATAGTTTTTAGAAAGAAACATCCTTAGAATCCATAACTTGGAGAAGATTTGTATTAGTCCAAGGATCTCTTGTAGTTTTTGGATATTTGAGTAAGGTTAACACAATTTAGTATGAACTTGAGAATTTAAGACTCATTCCTCAATTTAAGTTCCAAAACTTGATCTTGTGATGTTATACCGTCAATGAGAACTTTCAAAGATTAACAAATATATAATTATTTTCCTCGAAGGTTTGAATGATCAATATTCTCATTTAAGATCTCAAATAATGTTGAATGATCTCATTCTATATGTGCTATTGACAATATAACGTTTAATCTAGTGAATCTCACCAATTACATGTTTATCTCCTTTGTTCATTTTACTTTAGCTAATGGTTTTCAAGTCCCTACCTCTATATCAAGAACTATTATAGTATCTCACACCTTGTCCTTACACAATGTTCTTTATCTGCTTAATTTTCATGTAAATTTCATTTTTTTAACTATATTGATTCATCTTTTAATTTTTTTGTAAATTGTGTCATTCTACGAAACATCACAAAGTGTTGGGAATAGTTCAAGTGTGAGTCAAAAAGTCCCACATTGGATAGAAAATACAAAGTTAAACACTATATAAGAATAAAAACACATAACACTATTGTCTTAAAGTTTTGGTGTAAGTAGTGTCAAAGGTCTTATATGTGTAAGACTAATGTCATATAACCACATGGAACCACAATCTCTCACTAACTATAATCATAACCAATTATATATATATATATATATATATATATAAACCCAACACAAAGAAGGTAATTGATTTAATTAAATTGCAAGACGAATTATTTGTGTCATATCTAACAAATTCAAAATAAAAATCAACTTTACCTCTTCTTATCATATTGATTTTAATTAGTTTGAAACTTTTTCATTTTAACATAATTTTGATGGCACTGTTCAAAGGTACAAATTAATAGAAAGAGCTACACATATAGAAGAAGTGAATTGTTTTGATACTTTCTCACTTGTTGCAATGCTTGCCACCATGAGAGTTTTACTTGATTTAGTTGTTGGAACATCTGTGAATATTTCTTTTCTTTGTGAAGATTTATATGAAGAGGTATACATGGTTGTTTTGGTCTTAAAGTTCAACGTTTTTCTAAGGTTTGTAAGCTTCCCAAGTTTCTTTGTGGCCTAAACACAACCTATACTAGATAATGGTATTCCAAATTTACCTACTACTCTTCTCTTCCCTCTCAATTATAAACAATTCAATGATGATCATTCACCGTTTGCTAAATCCACTTCAACATTATTAGTTTATATTAATGATATAATATTGAAAGGAGCTGATATGCAAGAAATCACTAGTGTTAAGAAGTTCCTAGATAGTTTTAGAAATAAATATTTAGGTACTTTAAGATATTTTATTAGTCTTAATCTTATTAAATCCAAAGAAAAAATATTCTAAATAAAGAAAAACAAAATGGTGTTTTTGAAGGATGTTGGAAAAAACATGTCATCAATTAAGAACCACCCTCACAACATTCAACTACTACAAAAGAATAAGAAAAATCAAACACTAGTTCAAAATGTCTTTGACTTGGGTAAGGAACATTATAGACTTAGAGTCGATTATATAATCACTAACACCCACTCCTTAGCTTATCTAGGATGATGTGAGATTTTTCAAGACGTATTATTTTCATTAGCATAACAAAAGACTGTATTTTAACGGTTGTCAAACCAACTTTGATACCTTTTGCACCCTCCACCAAATAACAATTTGGTAAAGAAATGTGCATGATTCTTAATTTGGTATAGTGTTCATTTTCCTTTTTTATTATGTATGTTTATTATTATTTAGCTAACTTTTATAAACTTCAATACCTTAATTTAAATGTGTTGAACTACTTCATCTTTCTTTTTTAAAATTTTCCCACACCCCTAATTATTTTTGTGAACAGCTAATTTGATCAAGTCAAGTATTAATAAAAGGTGGATAACCAAAAACCCTATGCCACAAGTTGAAAAAAGAAAAATTGGAATCATTTATGATTAAGACTATGAAATGGATAATTGTTCATTTATTCACTTTTATATATATATATATATATATATATATATATATTGTTGGTTTTTATGATTTGTTGTAGTTGAAAGTGCTCAAAATTTTTTTATCCTCTTATTATTATTTGAAATTTTTTATTTTAATTATCATCTTGTTTGACACTTTCAGCTCAAAGAAGAAACAAATAGCCCAAGTACCGGTGGTAATGGAGTGCATTGGGATGAACGTCTCAAGGGTAAACATGTTTAACAATATTCATGTAACCTCCAACATGTTATGTTTAAATGTGGCTGTTAAAAATTTTATGACAACTTTTTTTTTTTTACAGAACCTTTTATGATATATGTAACAAATATGGTTTAACATTATGCTTAATTGTCATACTTACATTTTAATTTGAATTTGAGTTTGTTTTTCTAAACTTTAAAATTTTCATTTAGATCTATATTTTTCCCTGCCCAATTCTATTAATAATTAAGCACTTCTACGTGTAACTTTGCAAAGCATAACATGTTTTACGCTAGAACCTCGTAAATAAGCTTAATCATAAGTATAATAAAATTTCAAAAGTTTTATTTTGCACAACATTTATTCGCAAGTGGTGTTTGATGCTTCAAAACACTATGTAAAGTAAATAATATTTAGAATGTGTAATTTATATAATTCTTATACTAGGGTAAGAGATAAGCTAGAATGCATACTTCGACATGTATGTTTGAAACAACCGAAATAAAATAAAAGATATTTTGAAATACACATTTCAAATTTACATTTAATTATGTAAAATTAACATAATTTACACAATTATGAATATGATTAAAAAGTTATATTTTTTATTGGTATTTTGAGAAAGAGATGACTCATTGATATATGGATTATTAGAAAACAAATATTACTTACAAATTTTGCTGCAAAAAAATATTTGTAAAATATATTTATAATTTTTATTATGATTTTTTTTTCTTGTAAAAAGTATCTGTGAAATGTTTTACAAAATTACTTTTTGCAAAAAATATCCACAAAACTTTTTGTGTAAAATTATTTTGCAAAAAAAATATATTAATACTTGCAGATTTTTCTACGCATTATTAGAAAAATATTTATTATCTATAAAATTTTCTATAAAAGTTATATATATTTTTTCGCAAAATATTTAATCCAGAAAACATCTATGTATTATTTAGAAGAAACCATTTTTAGTATTTGCAGATTTTTTTTTTCATCAATGATAATTATATGTTTTTTTAAATAAAAATTTGCAGCTATATTTTATTATAAATATAAATATCTACACCTATATATAAAGAGGACTCCCTCTTTTGTGTTCACAATCATTATTCCTATTTTACCCTTTACAATATAATTATATAATTATTTGTTAAATTTTAAAAATTTTATTTTGTATATTTATAAATTTATTCTTTTGTGTGCACATTTTATAATTCCAATTTTATCTTTTAAAATATAATTATTTGTTAAATTTTTAAAAATTAACAGTTACTTCTACATGTTTTCTATAAAACTATTTATATTTTCTCCTATTGATCAAAGATTTTTTTTTCTATTCATTTCATTTCATTTTTAATAAATATAAATTTATTTTGTATATTAATTTAAAAATATGTACACACAATCGCGACAACGCCTTTGTTTACACTATTTAACTTAATAACATTACAATATCATCAAGACCTACTAACAACTAATAAGAAAGGATAATAGTAGGGGTGAGGGAGCCATGATCCCCCTCTAACTTTGATTGTATGTAATATAGCTTAGGAATTTATGAGAATTAATTATATAGTTAATTATATATTTGTAAAGTAGCATATTTAATTCTAATAAATAATAAAACATAAAATTAATTATAATAAATAAAAAATATTAAGATATTTGTTATGTTGTCTCTCGTTGTGTGTTGAGTTTTCGACAGATTATACTCATATTTTATTGTCACATGTTTTCTTTTGAATCTTTGTTCTGATTCGTCATGTTTTCTTCCATTGTTAGAAAAAAAGAAAGTAACCATCTCTCTTGTCTTAATTCTTTTTTTGAAATAGCAATATTAATGAAGAATAAAACAATAAATTAATATTTTAAAAGTGATAAAAGAAAAGCTATCTACCAAGATAAAAACAATATAAATTGAACTCTTTCACATATTTTGAAGCATGATACTAATATTAAAATTATTCAATTAGAAAAGTTATTTCTTAAGATTAAAAAATTACATCGAGAAGTTTCCTATTAATTTTTTGAAAAAAAAACGTAAGTCCATAATCATCTAAGCATATCTCAATACTACATTATATATTTCTTTATTATATTAGTGACAATAATTAAAATTATAAATTTTGAATATATTATTTTGACCTCTCCAACATTTTTGGTCAAAATCTGTCACTACCTACTAATATAATATCATGTATATCTAAAAATAAAATGTTTACACACAGGTGTGACAACGCTTGTGTTTATGCCGGTGTAAATAATAACATTCTAACAAAGAAAAGAAAAGAATATAAGTTTTCTTTATTCCTGAATTTCTGTCTCACTTCTTTTTTTCTTTTGACGCTCTCTCGTGTGTTCTCATATGCACTCTGGCATACAGTATTTTATGCTTGCAACTTACCATTGCTACCGACAAGAATCTCTTTTACTCAATTGAATGTCAATATGTGTTCAAATTTATGTTTATATGACTCCCTTCGTCAAGTTGACATTTTGGAAGTGTTACATGTCAAAATTTGATTCATCTTCTATCTTTCAAAAATATACACTTATTAAATTTTTAATGCTAAATAAAAAATAAAAAATATCTTTATATATTTTAAATTGTCCAAATCTATTTTGAAACGTGGTAATTGTTTTATATACAATTTACATAAAGTAATAAATTCTAAATAATTTTTAAAAGATATAATTTCATTATCAACATTTTCATCAAATTATTTTTTCTATGACTAATAAGTTTTTCACAAAACTTATACCCATTTCAAGAAAAATTTCTTTTGACAGAAATTAATGCATTTTTAAATCCATTTTATCTGTACTTTTCAATAACTTCATCAATGCATATATATTTTTTAATTGTAAATTCTTACTACCTGAGTTAACAACAAATAAAATGTCATTCAAAATATTTATGCCTAACCAATATTCAAAGTTTTTTAGCTCATGAATAATTTGCAACAAAAACAAAAGACTATCCAAATGTCTACGATAAATTAACCATCTTCTTTCATGTTTCTCTTTGTTAGAATATATTTAAATATAATTTGATGAATAAACGTGCATAAAATATTTATCCTTTGGAAAATCTATATCATTGATTTTAATAGGACCATTTTATACTAATAAATATATCAAATTTTTATCTATATTTTTCTATTGACTTGGATTATATATATTTTCATAAGAGTAGAATCATCATCTAGTCAATATCTCAATCTCTTTCTCCCTAGCATCGGTTTGAGATTATCCTTATTAACTACCTCTCTTTCTTTATTGTTGTTTTCTTTTATATATATCACTACAAGAAAATGTTTCATTAGTAACAAAAAATTGTTAGTCAGTACAATGACTAATTTAGGTACCATTTTACAAAGTAAAAAATTATTGGTTACTAAAATAATTACTGTGACGATAAAAAAAAAATTACAATATACTTATAAAATTTAAAGGCAAAATTATACGATGATATCTGATTATACTTAAAATATTCACATACACACACACACACACACACACACACACACATATATATATATATATATATATATATATATATACATTTACAGTATTGTATGCATCTTATAACTACATCTTTTAATACATCTTATATTTCCTATACTAGAAGAGGAAGAAGTGTTATTTATTTATAGTTTCCCCCTCATATACTGGTTTTCAAACAGGTGGAGGGAAAATGTTATGGATATGGTTCACTTGGACTGTTGGGGGTAAATAGGTAACTCCGATTTGTCCTTCAATGACAATCGGCGCATTTGGAGCAGAGAGAAAAGTGATGGTAGAGTTTCCCGTTCCCCGAAATGTTACAGAATTATTCACTGCATTGGTTTGCCATGCATTCCCCGGAAAAACAACCACAATGTCGACGAAGAAGGGATCAGGCATGTTGAGGGCATCCATCTATGATAAGGTTGTAAAATTTTTGTGTTTCACACACAATCATAAAATAGGGAAGTGAGACAAATATCACATAAAAGAAATACAACATATCATAATAAAATAAAATGAAATGAAAATTCTCTCAAATCCATAAAATTGGATTTTATCATACTTTATAAAGATATTGATTAATTTTGTAGTGACTAGTCAGGATAAATGAGCTTATGGCCAACAAAGTAACTCAAGAACATATCATCTTGAGTAATACTAACTCGTTTAAATCCCCAAGGTCATACTTCCAACTACATTAATCAAATCTTTATTTATTATAAATTTTATTTCAATATTAAATCATGTAATTATATAAATAAATATATAGGATCAATGAATAATTAAAATAAATATAAATAAAAAGGACCAGTACGTAACTAGAGATAAATATAAAAATATAAATTGAATAAATAAGATCAGTGCACAACTAGAGATGAATATAAATAAATAAATAGGAATGAAAACTACATATAAATTAAAATGAGGTTAGGGACACCTCATTTTAGATAAATATAGAGATAAAAATAATTATGAACAGATAAACTAATCATAGTAAAAAGATAAAATGATAGATGTCTCCTTCCCTTACTTTAATTATTGTGAAAAATGCACCAAGGTGATATGTAGATTTGTTTGCTTCTACACTCTCACTCTCTGTTATTTTCCTCTCTTCTCTTTTTTTTTTGTTCACTGCACCTTCACCCGTATCTTTCCACTTCCTGCCTTCCAACATCTCTTTGCTATTTATAGTGGTGGTGTTATGATTACTTAGTTTCAATTAGACTAAGCATTTAATGATGTAGTTCCTATTAGGTTAGTTATAGATTATTTTTAGAAGATATTTTATCTTCTTTTATCATTTCAATATGTCATTCAGCCTGCTGTAACTAATGGAATTATCCAGTCATTAACATATATTTATCATATACGTATATTTTATAGTTATATTATATTATTATTATTATTTTATTTACTTATTAACTAATCCGTACATGTATCATAATGCATATTTATGAAATTTATGTATTCTTATATCTGAAACAAAATTATTATAATTATTTAACCATTTTTTTTATTATCTAACATAAAGTAATATAGTATTTATTGATTTATGGATGTTACAATTACTATTATGAATAAAAAATTATAATTGGTTTTTAAAATTAGTTACCATAGTTTTAACTACCAAAGGAAATTGGTCATTAAAAATTAGCTACCTAGGTTTTGACTACCAGAATGACTTAGTTACTAAATTGGTCTCTAATTAATTAGTGACCAATTTAGAAACCAATTATAATTTTTTATTTATAATAGTGACTATTTTAGTAACCAATAATTTTTAATTTTGCAAATTGATATCTAAATTGGTCAGTATAGTAACTAACACCTTTTGGTACTAAAATCGATTACTAATAAAGCATTTTCTTGAAATATATATATATATATATATATATATATATATATATATATATATATATATATTATTTGATTTTTGAAACACCTTATTTCTTATATAAGCTCTATGTTGGATTTATAATAGATAGAATAATTTGTTTACTAGTGTGTTACTAAAAGTGATCAATAATCGACTTATATTTGTTTGTAGTTGTTTTTGTTTGTACAATTTTTTTTTACCTCTATTTAACCTTGTATTTGTTCCTCACAATTTTAGTTTATATAATCTATAAGAAATTATCATAAGAATAGTCGTGGAAAATAAATAAAAAGGACTTAATTATATAATTATTATGATTAAAAAAGTATATTTTTAAAATTGTTATTTTTTGTATATTTTATTAGTAGAAACATATGTGCCTATTCATTTGTTTATTATGATGATAATAAAAAGAATTAATTTTTTTATAATTATTAAAAAAATTATAAAATAATTTTTTTATTACTATATTATATATAGTTACTGAAACTTTAAAAAATAATTACAAAATTTAAAAAGTAAAATAAAAAAATAATTGATATTAATAAGGATAAATATAATTTTATTATAAATAGTTAATTAAATTACAAAAAGAACAATTATAAAATTTAATGAGTAAAATAATAAAAGAATTTATATTAATAGAGGTAAAATAAGTACAAGAATATATTAAAAGAAATAGTTATCGATGGATTACAAAACTAATTCTCTTTATTAATACTAACATAAACACACGTGCACGTGTTTACATATTTTAAGTTTTAAGAAAAAAGAATTAAAAATATTAGTAAGAAATAGGAAATATTAACGTATAAACTACAAATAATAAAATAAAAAGAAAGAAAATAAAATTTATGACAGTTTTAAAAAAAAATCAATACAACAAATACTATTAAAAGACTAATTAATAGTATTATAAATGACAAAATTGGAATGATAAAATGCATACACAAAACCATAAAATCCTCTACATTATATATATATACATATATATATATATATACATATATATATATATATATATATATATATATATATATATATATAAATGGAAGCACATACTTATATGCTCATGTGTTCTTTTATTATGACAAAAAATTTAACTTTTATCTAAATCATTAAACATTAAATAGTTTTTATAATTCTATTATATGTAACTTTTTATTATTTGTAGTTTTTTTGAACTATATAACTAATTCAATTTAAAAAATAAATTATTAAAAAAATTAAAAAACAGTGTCTTAAAAAAGATAATTATTTTAATTTAAAAGATATATTATTTGTGAAAGAGTAATATTAAGAAAAGTATATTTACATTAAAATGGTGAATTATCTAGTATATATTATTAATGGATATAAATTGTTATATTATTTTTTATGTTTGGTTATTTTTATTTATTCTAATAATAGTCATATCAATTTTTTTTATATTTATAAAAAAATGTGAAAATAGTGTTTGGATTTCTTTCTTCAAGATTATGACAATTATATTTATCGTATTATTGTTCTCTATTGCCGTGAATTGTTTTGGGGAAAATATAGATAACACTTAATTTATACACTAAGAAATAAGATAAAAGCTAATAACATTGTTGATAACTATTCTTAAAATATTTTTATTTGTAGTTGATTTAATTATATTTCAGCTTTTAAGATATATTAAAAAAAGATAGTTTTGGTATTTGAAATAAAAATAATATTCTGCGTTTTATTTTATTCTCTCAAATTTGTTTTTAAAAAAAAATCAATATAAATTTTCTTTAAATTTAATGGCCAAAATTGATTTCATCCTGCATCTTAGAAATAAAATCACATTTAACCATTTATATATCAAAGTTGTTTAAAGTTCTGCGAGCTTTTTATGTTTGTGGTTCTGTGATCGCAGGAAGAAGCAAAGCCTTTATCGGTGCTCCAATCTGTAAGTCCTTATTCTCACTTGTTTCCGTTATTTCTTGTGTCTATACAACAATTCGCGTTTAGGGTTTTACATCGCTACTTTGGATTCGTTCATCCTCTCATGTGCCTTGTAACCTTCGATTACTCGTTTTCGTTGCCTCTTTACTTTCCCGAATCCAAGTTCATTCCGTTTAGGTTGTTGTGTGTGGAATCTTATTCTAATTTTGTGTCTTGTGTCTTGTGTCTTGTGTCTTGTTTTTTTTTTTTTTTTTTTTTTTTTTTTATTTTTTTTTTTTTTGTTTTTTTTTTTTTTTTTTTTTTTTGTTTTTTTGTTTTTTTTTTTTTTTTTTTTTTTTTTTTTTTTTTTTTTTTTTTTTTTTTATTTTTTTTAATCTAGGTTTGATATTGCTGTGTTGAGGCTTTTAGCAGTGTGGAAGATGTTCAAGAATACATTCCAATCTGGATTTCTTTCCATATTATACAGCCTTGGGTATGTTTCGTTTTGGCATCTTCGTTTCACAATTCTGTTTTTGTCTATTGTCTGTGATGAAGTTACTGATATTTTTCGTTGTTTTCTTAATATTATTTAGGAGTAAACCACTGCAGATATGGGACAAAGAAGGTAAGTGCTTTCGGGTTTGTAGTCGTAATGTTTTTGGATTTGAATGCTTCAATGTGAAAAATTATGACCATTGATTGAAGAATCGATGGTGGGATTGTCATAAAATACACATGCGCAGTGTATAGCTAATTATTATGAAGATATTTAGCCTTACTTGTTCATTTCCAGCCAATTACTGTACTTTATCTTTTAAAGCACCCCACAATCTAATATTTGAGCTTGATTTAAATGCAACAATACTCTGCTGTGCCTTGGTCTGAAACTATGTAACTTTATTCTCATTTTCAAAATTTATTTATTGTGTTGTTAAATAGTAAGGTTCCTACTATTAGGCTGACTGATAGCAGACCTATAGTTAAACATGTCAATTTCAAGAAGAAAAGGAGTGTGCTTATTGTTAAGATAGGTTACACGGGGCAGGTTAGGAGGTTTGTTATCTCCACTTAGGGGGTTATCATATGCACCAGGTGGGATGGGGGAAGAATTAACTGTCTAAGAATCCCAAGACAGTTAGGAGAGTCCAGAGTCTCTATTTTATATGGGATTGACTCTTTTGTATCATTATCATTTTATGAGTTCTACTGAACTTAAAATGTTTCTTCATTCAATTGTCCCAAATTTTGTTCTTCATTCAATAAAAGATCCTCACCTTTCTTTCTATCTCATGTACCCTTGTAACACTGACACTTCACCGGACATCTCATGGTAGGATACAGGTATCCTTGCTCATTGATCTTTTTGCGTATTGATGCCATGAAAGGTTAATGTGTAAGATTAGTCTTGGTATTTCCATTATTCCTGTCGTGTTAAGGAATTTGTATATTCTCAGATCACTTTTTTTTCAGTGAATCTTTCTCCTATACGTTAATACTACTCTATTAAGTTACTCTGTATCATAGTTGAAACATCATGTTTATCTGATAATAGAACCTTATTGTAAATAGTATGGTGAAAACTTAGTTCTGAATAGAGCTCAATGTCATTAGTGGATGCAATTCATCTTCTACTGGGAATAGTAAGGTTCAGTTGTTTTTGTGTAAAGAAGTTTATAAAGCAAGTGAAAGTTAGAGAAAATTCCCCAATATCTGAAATTCATTGTAGTTCTTGTCCTACATATTTTATGTTATATGTTTTGTGCTTTAGCAGTCTGCCTTAAAGTGTAAGAGAAATGAGAGTTGCATAATCTGTTAGAAACTGTAATGGAACACATTTAAATGAGGTTAGTCCAATATATTATTTCCTGAAAAAAATATTAGTACCAAACAAAAGGTATAACACAATGTATTCACAGACCCTGTACTCTTCCTTACTGTCCTCTACTTATTCTTTCCCGCTTTCTTGTTTTCTCCTTTCTTTTTGTCACAGAGGTTGACTCTCCCTCCTAAATCCCTTGGTTGCCTCTCTGAAAGTTATTGTCAGAACCCCAAGTTCTGAATCCAGGGTATGGGTGCTATTTAATTCAAAAGAAGTGGCCAAAGTTCTTACTGACAGAAAATGGAAAAGAAAAGAGCAGATTGAAAATAATTAATGTTATACATAATAATAATAATTAATATATAAATATATATAACTTAAAAAACAGAAAAAAAGTACTTTCCAGCACCAATCATCATGTACAGAAAAAACTCATTGTACTTGAACAAATATGGACATAAAGTGAAGAAAAAGTCCCGAGTTAGAAATCATTCAATATTCCCCTTGATAGCTCATCATACATACAGTCTTTTAAATTAAGTATTTGATTCTCCTTGATTGCCTCTCTGGTCTTTCCTAATCCTAATGCAAAATTTAGTGATAGGTGGTTTTCCTAGGAATACTTTCCTCTATAGCCTTCAGCTAATCTTCAAAGTAAAACATACAAAACTATTATGATTCTCGTAGGAATTTTCGAAATCAGGAAGGTCCTTCGCTGAGACCCTCAGTTGTGTTGTGACGCTGTAATCCTGCACCATAGCAGTATCAGACTGTATATTAAGCTCCCATCCTCGGATGGGAAGGCCTCTACTTATGTTTTTCCCTCTCGTCCTTTTCCACTTTCTTACAATCCCACACGTCAACTCTCCCTCAAAAATTCCTTGAATGCCTATCATGCAATCTGTTATATTACATTAAACATTTTATTCTCTTGATTGCCTTCTGCCTTTTTTCCCAATATAAAGTGTAGTGATGGGTGATTTCGTAAGAAAATATTTCTAATATTTTCATCTTTCTTTTATTTCTTGTGGGTAAATGACCAATTTGGTCTTTCAAAGTATGAGGCACAATCATTTACTCTTTAAAAAACGAGAAAATCTGATTTAGTCCCTGAATGTGTGAAAAATTAATTGATTCCTGAATGTTATAGCTTAATGTCGAAATGGTCCCGAAGCCCTTAATTTTAATGAGAAAATCGTCCAACAAAGTTTAATAGCAGGAACATAGTTATTAGAATCTTACAACTGATGATTCAAATCTTGGTTTGTTTTGGTACATTTTCACTTTCTATTGATTTGTATCAAAAGATGAAACTTAAATGACTTTGTATCTTATGCTACATAAAATTAATCTACGTATCTTCAAATGACAAATGACTAATACGATTTACATGTTCTTACATTTTTACCAATTCTGATGAGGAAAAATTAAATGGGCGTGTTATTTTAAATTCTTAAATGAAAATGAATTTGAAAGAACACAAATTTACATTTTTACCAATTCTAATTAGAAAATTAAGTGAGCATGTTAGTTTAACTTTTTAAATGAAAATGAATTTGAAAGAACATGGGTAAACTTATCCTATTTGATCATTCCACCTTTATTTGTTATTCAATCATTCAATGCATGTACTCTATCTAACTATTTAATGATTTTGTTTTCATTCTTCTTTCTTCTGAAATAAAATTTCACAAACTTAGTTATAAGTAATAGTTTTGTTTTGTATGACTTCTGCTTAAGTTATTTTATCTATTTCTACTTTAAATTGTTTTTATTGAACACTTTTATCATTTATATGATATATTTAAAGTAATTTTTCATTATACTTGAATCTTATTATTCAATACAATATTCTCATTCACGATTCAAAATAGCTTGGATTGGTGATTTAAATGTTGATTCAATAACCTTGAGCAGGATGTAATGTTGGACTTTTCTTTCAGACTTTCAGGTGCTAAATACAACTCTTTTGTGTTTTCAAGGACTTTAGTGACAATGGCTCACATATTTAAGGATCAATATGACCCATTTCTTGCTGATGATGATTTATATTTGATGAATTAAATGGTTTCTAGTGGTTAATTGTTTGTCTTAACATATTTGTGATTTGTTGTCTGATGATATGAACTGTCTTTTTGTTGTTCATAGTAAGTATTATGTCACTGATTTTTCTTGTACTTTGTTTATAGTTGTGAATGGTCATATTAAACGACCTCAGGATGAAGACATTCAATCCAATGTACTGGAAATAATCGGATCAAATATTCAGTCCACATACATTACATGCCCAGCTGACCCAGCTGCAACACTTGGTATAAAACTTCCATTCTTGGTTATGATTGTCAAGAATCTAAAGAAGTATTTCACATTTGAGATTCAAGTTTTGGATGATAAGAATGTCAGACGACGATTTCGAGCTTCAAATTTTCAAGTGTGTAAGTCTGCCCTTGTTTTTATGTCTAAGGGGTTTGTCCACAGCTTGCAGAATTTGTATTTCTTCGATATCATGTTTTTTAGGGATGGCAAAGTGGGCTGGCTTGCCAGCCCACCAAAATTTGGAAATCACTAAAATTTGGCAGATCGAGTTGATGTTTTCAAACTGCTTTGGTCTATAGTCAATCATACTTGTTTCTTTTAGGATATCTAGATCATATTTCCTTTGAGAAACTACAATACCTTCTGTTGATTGGGCCGAGACATCTAGGTTCCTTGGTTTGAAATTGACTGCATAATTGTTCCTTTAGTTTAAATTCTATTAGTGTCATTTCCTGTATTACTGTATCATCAATGTACATTATTAAGTAAACATATTTTGAATAATGTGACTATATTTTCAAAACTAAGCATGTGAAAATCGCTTGAGACCATAGAGAGAACTTAACAACAATCATGGTTACTATCCATGATGATCAAATGCTTCACTCACATTTTTAGAAATTGTAAGAGACAGAGGAGAGGAAAGAAAAATGTCAAGGAGAGAACCTACGATAGTTGTGAAAATTGTAAATAGGATTTGAATTGCAAGTAGAATGAGTTTCTTTTTAGATAGCAATGGTCCAATTTGTGTCGTCATTATTAGGAGTTGTGGTATTGAGCGATAATTGAAAAGAATTTAATGAAGAGGACCCACCTTGGGGCATTGGACTAATCATTTGGGTCATGAATTGGTAGGTAATAACTGATGGTGTCATACAAATAGGAACAACTCAACAACTTTTTAATAAAAACCTGTTCTAGGCCCATTCTAACAGTCATCTCTTAGGTAGTATACTACAGTTCTTGAAAAAAGAGACATGGAATATTATAACATTGTTGCTAAAATGATCTCAATATCTTTACTGGAATACAATCCGTATGATTTACAAATGATTCGTGCTTTCTAATTTTCATGTCATAATACATAATAGGCTGTCACTCGAGTAAAGCCGTACATTTGCACCATGCCACTGAGAATGGATGACGGGTGGAATCAAATACAGTTTAACCTGGCTGATTTTACCAAGAGAGCATATGGTACTAATTATGTGGAGACACTGCGAGTTCAGGTTCATGCAAACTGTCGCCTGAGAAGGATATACTTCTCTGATCGCCTCTACTCTGAAGAAGAACTCCCTCCTGAGTTCAAATTGTACCTTCCAATGCAGGTTAGAGAGTCTGCATTAGTACAAATAATTTTTCCATATTTATCTTTTTTCGTCAATTTGTACACTAGGAATCTCTCCTTATTTGTATTTTTTTACTTTCTCTGTGGATAAAATCTCACCCCGTTCTTGTCATCATCATGCAGAAATCATGAATATGCTGTTGAAGAATGGAATGGAGCTTGGAGAGAGCTGGATGTTACTTTTATGCATGCTACATATAATAACTATAACATTGGACTCTATTCTAGAATTTGTATCTATGTTGTGCTAGATCCTATAATAACTTTTGCAACAGCTTGTTCCTGACACTCTTGTAGGATATTCAGATGTTTATCTCTTATATTGGAAGTTAATTTTATGATGCTGTGCTTTGCTTTAAATGCATTACTTTACTGATGTATGTGCTGATATTTGCTTATCCTATGGAGGATTTCCATTCTTGTGAGAAGAATGATGGAGTAAGAAGTTGTCTACTCAAGAAGACATGATTTGGGAGTAGGAATTTGAGATTGCAATGTCTATTTTTCATTTCCGCTGCTCGTGGCTGACTCTTAAATATGTTATTACAGGAAAAACCCATCGTAGTAATTAGTTAATTGTGGTAATATTGATCATATTTAGTTTAAGTGTAAGCAAAAAGCATCAGCATTATCCAATTTTAGAAATGTTTTAAATATAAAGCATGCCAGTTTTAAGAATAGAAAGTTGAAAAAAGGGTCAAATACTATTTAGATGCTTTTTCGTTCCTAATCATTCAAGTGATTGTCGAAAGAAAAAGAATTATTTGAATAGAGAAGGGAAGGGTTGGTAATACGCAAGAATTTTAGGGAAGGGTTGGTTCCCCAAACCCCCTTTAGTGAGCCAACAACTTTGGAGCAATTCCAGAGATATATTTCTTTTATATTTGATGGAAAACACTCCTCAGACAACTCCACTCCTGGACAGTCGATAATCAACAACCGATGAAGAGATGGAAGGAGGGCAGACATGTGTTTTGGCATTGATTTCCATTTCTTCAATCCTCTAATTTCAAATGTCTCAAGCTGAGGTGCAAATAATCCTTCATTAGAAAATGATTTAAGTTCAGAGCATTCTATAATTTCCAGAATCTTCAAATGACTATGAGGGTGCTCCTGCGATATCATCTCTAGGTTATAACAATGATGTAATGTAAGATGCCTGAGTTTTGGGAACAAATCTAGAGAGAAGGTCGTGAGAGAGTCACAACTATAACTGATACGCAATTCTAGAAGGAAAGGGCAATGGTTTATGGGAATATTAATGTCCGGACAAAAACCGATAATCAAGTATTCAAGAGGAGTATGAGATACGATGGGCAATGAAGATGGCTCCATCTTCACACCTTCAATTTCTACTGCACTGGGAATCGAAGCTCCAAGTTGTTTGCAGTTTTCAATAGTTAGCTTCTTTAAATGAGAAAGTTGCTCTAGGAAGTGCCCTTTCAGCTTGGGACAATCTTTCACATAAAGACTTCGAAGATTTCGAAAAGCACCCGTCAGGAACTGCCATTCTTCCCAATACTTCATATGAGTAAAGATCAATGTTTCCAAGGAAGGAAATGAAGAAGAGCTATTCCCGTAAAAATCAGCATCTATCCTCTGTATCCAGTCAAGGCCGTCAATTTTCAAGTACTCAAGAACTGTTAAAAGTCCTAGGGAAGGCAACCATGGGCAATATCTACAACGCTGCAAGGTTAAGCACACCATATTCGACAAAGAATTATCAGACAACCAACTTGGAAATTTTGTGCCACTATAGCCATCAATTGACAAGTACTTCAAATGTTTGGGAGGTTGCAGACTCTCAAGTACTTCTCTTACTTTTATTGAATCATCGTTGCTCCTCTTGAAATTCCATTCTAAACGTAGCCTCACAAGATGTGTTTTATTCTTCAAATCTGCTGCAAATGTATCACAGAGATTCACGATATTTTCGATATTTTGAATTGACAGCTCTCCATGAAGATCAAGTTCTCCGAGATGTCGAATACTGAACTCAAACTCATTCATCCATACCTGCAGATTCTTCAGTTTTCCTAAAAGCACTGGAGCCTTTCTTAAAGTAGTTCCCAAAAGTTCAAGGCAGCGCAAATTGGTGAGCTCATGCAATGTCGAGGGTAGCTCCTCCAAATTCAAACAATAGTTCAGCTTCAACACTAGCAAGTTACATAGTAAACACATTGAGTCAGGAAGTGTCTCTATGTGTGTATTTGAAAGGTCTACTGAACGAAGATGTATCAGATTTCCTATACCGTCAGGCACCACTTTTATGTTTTGACACGAAGACAATGATAAGACCCGTAAGAACTTAAAGTTGGAGATCAACTCTTGTATTGACATCCCACTGTCCCCTCGAAAGGATACAAATGTTGACAAACAAGTCTCTCTGGATAAACACTCTTTGTATTCAAATTTGTTGTGTGTTGAAATGAAGCACCACATGGTCCTTTTATAGGCCTTTGGACATTACCCTTCAACTACATTCATTAAATATAACTACTATCTAACTCACAATTAATACAACAACTTCCAACTACCCACCTTCGAACTACCAACTACCCACATTTAAGTTTACCTAACAAAATCCCCTCGTAAACTTAAATGCTCTTCTTATCCTTCATTCCAAGTATCATCTTGTTGTTCTCAAACAGAGAGGATGGCAGCGGCTTTGTAAACATATCTACAGCTTGTGCACGACTTTCAACGTGCTCCAACTCTACATTTCCTTCTTTCATTTGTTCTCGGATGAAGTGAAATCGAATATCAATGTGCTTGCTTCTCTCATGATTGACCGGGTTCTTTGCAAATTCAATGGCCGACTTGTTATCAACTCGGATCACAGTCCCCTTTTCTTGCTTCAATTCCAGTTTGCTTAGAAGGTTTCTAAGCCAAATTGCATGGCAAACACTCCAGGATGCTGCAACGAACTCTGCTTCACATGTTGACAGTGTTACAATGGGCTGTTTCTTTGAAAGCCAGGTGAAAGCCGTGCTCCCCATGAAGAATACATATCCAGACGTGCTTTTCCGGTCATCGACATCTCCACACCAATCACTATCTGAGTAGCCGACTAGTCGGTAATCATCCGTCCTAGTATACATCAGACCAAGTGAAAGAGTTCCTCTCACATACCTTAGAATTCTCTTTAGGGCCTTCCAATGAGTATACCTCGGTTTCTCCATATACCGACTTGTTATTCCAACACTCAGCATTAAATCTGGTCTGGTATTTGTAAGATACCTGAGACTTCCAATCAGACTTCGGTATTTGCTCGCATCAACTCGATCTCCATCTGCATACTTAGAAAGTTTTGTGCCTGGTTCCATAGGGGTGGAAACCAGGTTGCAACTTGTCATCTTGAACTTCTTTAAGACCTCCTCAGCATACCTTTCCTGCGACACAAAGATACCGTCCTTCCCTTGAATGACTTCCAAACCAAGGAAATACTTCATAAGACCTAAGTCGGT
>Ga0214545_1001575_pt1 | contig 42973 bp, 22 predicted proteins | sample CNSS4metaG_FD_160064 | JGI IMG/M metagenome (GOLD analysis project Ga0214545, IMG submission 160064) | Root nodule microbial communities from cowpea collected in UCLA plant growth center, Los Angeles, California, USA - CNSS4 | ecosystem: Host-associated > Plants > Roots > Nodule | place: USA... | reverse complement strand
TAATAGCAAATCGATCATTTTATATTGAGTTTACTGTTTTTCATACACATTTTCCTCTGCTAAATAAAGTTATATATCTATCTATCTATCTATATATATATATATATATATATATATATATATATACTACTTTGTGTATAATTATGAAAGAAAAAGTATTTTCTAAAAAAATATATTTAGTGTCACATTTTCTTATCCATAGTACAATGGGGGGCCAAAAAATCCTTTCATATATATCCTTTAACTTTTGAGACTTCCAAGTCAATGAATTTGAGAGACTTTCCAACACGGAAAAAAATAGAGACGTACCTCACTTTTTGTTCTTCTAAGTTAGAAGGCGCAAAGGAAACAAAAGAAACGAAAAGTCTTCGTAATTATGATTAACTGAACAACCATAGAGAACCTTTCTCATCAAAACGCACACAAATTACTTTTTTCCCCCCCTAAGTTTGTATAGGTCACAATTAATCTTATTACTTTTTGTTGTAGATTGGACAATTATCCCGTGACTGAAATTAGGTGGACCAAGTCACAATTCAAGTGAGATTCCTAGTAAGATAATTGCTGAGGAAAAAAATGGTTACAAGTGACATCAATTGTTCCATGTCAGAGCCAAGTGGATTAAGTCATAATCGAATAAATTGTGGCGCTTAGACTTATGTTACACTCTTAAATGAAAAGAGTTGCATTCTGACTAATAACTATAACTTTTGACCTAGTAATAAACGCTCGATCCTAATATTATTTAACAATTGAACGATTACAAAACTGATTTTGTAAGATAATGTTTAAAGTTTAATTCAACAAAAACTAACTTGAAAAATATATAGTGCAGATTGTTTTTAGTGGATTTGGAACTAACAACATGAATTATTCACAAAAAATATCCACACTCAGTTGAAAATTTAAACTAATTAATCGTTCCATTAGTTAAAAATACGTTTTTTTTTATGTAATTAATTTGTTTTTGCGTGCAAGTAGCTAGTATATAGAAAACAAAGAAAATGGTAATAAAGCAAAAGTTTAATAATTGTCTTTAGCTAAAAGCATACAGAAAAGTGCATTGCATTCAAAAGTTAAAGTAGACGAGATAATAAAAACAATGCTTAGACTGTTAAAGAATGGCCAAATAAATAATAAAGGTATAGAAGATTTCCAAAGGAATGAAAGTTTAATTAAATGATGACAAAATAATACTGCCAGTGCACAAGAGACTGCAAGAATCTTACTCACCAGAAAATAATCACAAATGTTTAGTTTTGAATTTAGTTTCTCTGTTTGTTTTTTTTTACTATTTTCCTACCATGCTTTCAAAATATTTTGATACCTATTGATTTTAAAATTTTAAAATATATTATAAAGATATTGAAAATATTAATATAGTATATTTTATATGTTTAATAAAAAAATAGTAAAAAATCTAAACTCATTAGTTTTATATATAGTTTTAATATATTTTCTCGTTTTAGTTCCTGGAGATATTTCAAATCCATAACTTCGGAAGAACATCATTTCATTAAAAGGATGTAAAATATTTAACGGATTAAGCAAAAAAGCTGAAGAAAGAAAGAAGGTTGTCTACTCATCTCACAATATTTTACATATTTTCAATCAAATGATTTTTTTTTTCTAAGGATGTTAAAAAGGATGTTAAGACTGTGATTAAATATAATTTTAATATTTATTTATATAAATACACATATACAAATAAAATTTTAAATTTAAATAAATAAATAAATAAATAAAAAAGTGGTGAATAAACCCACCAACCTGTCTTCTGGCACAACACATTACAACAGGTCGGATTCTCACTCCTAATTTCTTCTTATCTCTCAAATGAAAAATAAAAAAATACAATAAAAATAGTTTCGCATTACTTTTTCGCAAAACCTAGTTTAATATTACTTCCAATTTAATGAATATATATTATCAGCAAAATATTTTGTATTGCACGACTTCTATTGTGGTTATTATCACAATAATTAAACTTGTTTTTTCACGCAGTCAAAATAGTTAACATTTTTACATATAATAGTTTAGTTAGGTTATGGTGTTAAAAAGTTGACAACATTAATATATATTGTTTTTAGTTTTATTTTACTTTATTCATTATTTTCTTGATCTTACATAGAACAGCAATATGAATATACTATTTGGGTTTGATAGTTTGATGATGCTTTCTTGCCATATGAAAAAGTTGATCCAAGTATGACCAATCTTAATAAAAATTAATTTATTTTTTTTGCCAAAAATATATTTGGCCCACTTCTTTTCTTCTTTAAAAAGACTAATTTCTAAGAGAAAAATATTTTTTTAACTCAATCTGTTTTTTAGTGAGTTCACCCTTTAAAAAATAAAAACAATAGTAACCGCAATTTGCTGAAAGAAAAAAAAATTGCATAATGTGGGCATGATAAAAAAAACGATACTCACGTAACAACGGCGAAGATAATAAGTTTTCTGGTCCGGTGGAGAACGATCTGGGCTGATCCATTTACAAGATAAAAATAAGAGAATTTCTTCTTGCACCTTCACATTTTTTTTATTGTACTTCCATAAAGGTAAAAAGTTAAATTTATCTTTATCTTATTCTTTTATCTTTTTTCACATTAGGAATTGTGCAATTTGTAACATAATTTACATTTTTATTAGTTTCCAAATTTTCATTACGAATCATGTAATTTGAAATATAAATTTATATTAGGAATTTTGCAATCCAGAATTTATATAAATTACTCAATTCGGGATATAATTACAACAGGAACAGGAGTATAATTGAAATTTTAAAAGTATACGGGGTGTAGGAGGAAAATATAGGGGTGCGGGAAGAAATTCCCTTCTAGGAAGCCCATCATAATAAGTCACTTAAGCATAAAAGCACCACTAGTTAGCACAAATTTGACATTACCTTTGTGAGTCACAGTCCAACTCGAACACGCAACCAAAGCGGAAGCCCACACCTCCCTTCCTCTCTCTCTCTCTCTATATATATCTCAAACCTCGCTTCACTCTGTCCACAACTACCTCCTTCAAGAACTCAAACCTCGAACCCTAAGCTTTCTCTCGGGTTCAGTTTTTATTTCTCTTTGTTCCGCGAAACCCTAGGGTCATTTTTTAGATCTATCTCCATCTCTCCTTTCCGATCCAAACTTTTGTTCGTAATTCGTATTCGATTAGCGATTAAGGATGGTTTCCGACGCTAGCAAGAAGAAGGCTGCACAGAAGAAGGCCGCCGCCGCCGCTAAAAGAGGTGGAAAGGCCGCCGCCGCTGCCGTCGTCGCTGCTGCATCTTCCAAAGCTGCCGATAAGGCCGCCAACGGAATCGCCGATATGCATATATCGGATCGGACCTGTACCGGAGTTCTCTGTTCACATCCTCTTTCCAGAGATATTCGAGTGAGTAACACTAACCGTGACTGCTGTGATTACATAGTTATACATGAATCTCTTTGTTGTAGGGAATTCTCTCGTAATATAGAATCGTTTTTGTAAAATTGATGAAAAAACTAATAACACAAATTTATTTTAGTTATATCATCTATCAGACAGATATTTATGTTATGCTAGGTTTTTTTCTGAACTCTATTCCTAATGTTTGATGATACTCTACCAGGCAGCAAAATGTTTAGCAATTTAGCGCTTAGATTTTTTCGTTTACACTTTTAATAAGAAGTTCTGCCTTGGTTTCTGAAAAGCACAAAAATCTGCGAAGAGCTTTCATTAAATATATATATTCGATTTAGTCTATACGTTTTTTAGAGCAAAGTTTACAGAAGACCTAACATTATTGACGCACTTGTTGCCTGCATCCTTATAGCGGTCATAATCTATCTTGATAATGTGTAAGTTTTCTAGAATGTGGTAGACATTCCCGGTTTAGTGAGTCTTACTTGTAGCTTATTGTTGCTAGCGTGCGTGCACGTATTTGAGCGCCTAGCTGGGCAGTTGGGTCTGTAGCTTGGCTATTCTACCATGTTGCCATGGTTCTCCTTTGTGAATGTAACCAAATACTCACCCATTACAAACCCTTCTGAGGTAGGTAATGTTGTGCAGCAAATGGACATTTCTACCATATTAATTATAACTTTGTTAATGCTGATAATGATTAATGTTTTGTATTGATGGGATTGGTCATGTTTTCTTAAATTGCAGATAGAGTCTTTATCTGTTACATTCCATGGACATGATCTCATTGTTGATTCTGAACTGGAGCTTAATTATGGAAGGTTTGTTATCCTTACCCTTACTTGTCCACATGTGATGCGTTGCATATATTCGTCACTTCAATTTTTACCATTGATTGTGATTGCTTTGGATTTCTTTCAGGCGTTATGGTTTACTTGGATTAAATGGTTGTGGAAAATCTACACTGCTTACAGCCATTGGTCAGCGGGAACTTCCAATTCCTGAACATATGGATATCTATCACCTTACCCGGGAGATTGAAGCCTCTGACATGTCTGCATTGGAAGCTGTCATAAGCTGTGATGAGGAAAGGTTGAAATTGGAGAAAGAAGCTGAAATTTTGGCTGCACAGGTTTGTTGAAGTAATTATTTTTCTAGATTCTGTGCCTTTTTGTTTTTTAATTTTGTAGGCTTTCTAACTTGTTTGAGAAATCATGGTTCTAGGATGATGGAGGTGGTGAGTCCCTGGAACGTGTTTATGAGCGATTGGATGCCTTAGACGCAGCAACTGCAGAAAAACGTGCTGCGGAAATCTTATATGGTCTTGGCTTTGACAAGCAAATGCAGGCAAAAAAGACACGTGATTTTTCTGGTGGTTGGAGAATGAGAATTGCATTAGCTCGAGCTCTATTTATGAACCCAACCATTCTTCTACTCGATGAACCAACCAATCACCTTGGTATACTCTCTACCTTGGCAATTGTCCATCTTAGGCCTTTTTGGCATATTCAGTTATTTGATTTAGTTATATTGAATTTGGTGTATGCATTTTGTTCCACGCTTATTGTTGTTATTATTGCTGCCTCTTTTGGAATTTTCTACCAGCTTGTTCTTAAAATTTTTTAAATCTGTTTGCAGATTTGGAAGCTTGTGTGTGGCTGGAGGAGAGTTTGAAGAAGTTTGAACGTATTCTTGTTGTGATTTCACACTCTCAGGACTTTCTTAATGGTGTCTGCACAAATATTATCCACATGCAAAGCAAAAAACTGAAGCTCTATACTGGTAACTATGATCAATATGTTCAGACTCGTTCTGAGCTAGAAGAGAACCAGATGAAACAGTATAAGTGGGAGCAGGAGCAGATTGCCTCAATGAAGGAATATATTGCTCGATTTGGTCATGGTTCTGCAAAACTTGCTCGCCAGGCACAGAGTAAGGAGAAAACATTGGCAAAAATGGAACGTGGTGGACTTGCAGAAAAGGTGGTTAGGGACAAGGTTTTGGTTTTCCGTTTTACTGATGTTGGAAAACTTCCCCCTCCTGTTCTCCAGTTTGTTGAGGTGTCGTTTGGTTACACTCCTGATAACCTTATATACAAGAACATTGACTTTGGGGTTGATTTAGATTCTAGGGTCGCACTGGTTGGACCCAATGGGGCTGGGAAGAGTACACTACTGAAGCTAATGACAGGTGATTTGATGCCTTCTGATGGCATGGTTCGGCGTCATAATCATCTTCGGATTGCTCAATATCACCAGCATTTGGCTGAAAAGCTAGACTTGGATATGTCAGCTCTACAGTTTATGATTAAAGAATATCCTGGAAACGAGGAAGAGAAGATGAGGGCAGCGATAGGGAAGTTTGGTCTATCAGGTAAAGCCCAGGTGATGCCAATGAAGAACTTGTCGGATGGGCAGAGGAGTCGGGTGATATTTGCTTGGTTAGCTTGGAGGCAGCCACAAATGCTTCTTTTGGATGAACCAACTAATCATTTGGATATTGAGACAATTGATTCTTTGGCTGAGGCATTGAATGAATGGGACGGTGGCTTGGTGCTTGTCAGCCATGATTTCAGGCTCATAAATCAGGTGGCCCATGAGATATGGGTATGTGCTAATCAAAGTGTGACTAGATGGGAGGGTGGCATCATGGAATTCAAGGCGCATTTAAAGGCCAAGGCGGGTTTATCTGACTAAAGAAGGTAAGGTAGTGGGGATTTTTCATTGCCCGAGTATTTCTCACTCGTTGTTCATGAGTGGGTGGTACCGTTTGAGTTGGATTTCCCTCAACTTGGACGATTTCCATTGGCATAATCGGTATATGGTATAGAAAGTGGTTATGATTTTTCTTCTAGCCGAGATGCCGAGGTTTGGACTGGTAATATTTTTTTTTTCTTATCTACTATTACTATTTGTTGTGCTTATCATTTATTTGCTTGGTTGTTAACCAGCATGGATAAATGGGATATCACCTTGAGGTAGACAGTCCCTATCTGAATATCTACGATTAAGAGGCTTATTCTAGAAATGAACTATTTGTACCCAGAGTGTTATATTTTTGGTATTATAATTACTGTTAGTTCACTATTTCACTTTTTTCCCTGCTAGCTTTTCATGAAGATTCCATCCTTACCATCTTTTAATTTAATTTGAGATATGAGAAAATTTAAGAATTAAATTGCTATGTTTTTATAATTTTGAATTTTAAAACAGGTAGATGTAAATATCTCTTCTGTTTAATTTTTTTCGATGCTACAGGAGAGTAAAAGATAGATAACGATGAATTTAATATTCTTTCTTTTTACTTGATTCTTAAGTTTATATAAATGTGAAATTCTATGAAACAATTTTCGCTCCTGCTTTTCCAACGGAGCTTTCGAATCTTAACAGTACTATAGTACTAAGATTAGTTATTGTTATTTATTATTTATTATTTACAACAATGAGATTCTCCTGATTTCTATTTTTTTTAATTACACTTTAAAGTTCTTGAATCTTTCTATTATTTATTTAACAGTAAGGGAAAGTTTAATTAGTGGGGGGAAAGATATAACAGGGTCATTATTTCTTTGTAATATGACTCGTTTATTATTATTTTTTTATGAGTATAATATAAACATAATTTATATTATTTTTAATGTGATTTTTAAGTTTTAAACTACACATAATACGTGTAATTAAATGAATGTTAAATGTTTTTTCTATAAAATAAAACAGCATAATAAGAAAATGTGGACACTGCTTTTTTAATTCAATGAAACATAACATGTTATACAAGATATGAGAAACACTCCTCCGCTGTACCTCCTGAATAAAATCTGGGAGAGAACACTATCTCCTCTTTTTAACCTTTTTAAAAATGTTATTAAATAATTCTCTAACTCTTTCTTTTGAAGAGAGGATTTTATAATAGTCAACAGTCAACGTTTAGTAAGTATTCTGTGTACTCATAAGACTTTATTTATGTTCTTGATGATTTTTAAATTTCTAAAAGTTCATATTTTACGATTTTTTTTTTGTAAATTTATTATAAAATTATATATGAATCTCTTTTTGTTATTTTTTTTAAATCTTAATTGAATGATATTATTACTATAAATAGTTATTTTTTATCAAATTATAAAATTTTTAATTGTTTTTTAAATTTGTTATTTGTGCAAATTTAACAAATTAAATATGATAGTGCCTAGAAATTACTATAAAGATATTTTTTTTTTAGAAATAAAAAACATTTTTACATTGATATCTTTAATCAGGATTATAAAGAAAATTCTTTGGTGATAAAGAACAAAGTCTTCGGCATATACAAAATTCTCACTTTTTTCGCAAAAAGCTAAGTCAAAGTGATGCCTAAAAAATTCTCACTTTTTTCGCAAAAAGCTTAGTCAAAGTGATGCCTAAAACTTTTCATTTCTTTGAAGCTTAAATCTTAATAAGGTTTGCGCTAAAAGTTAAATATGTTTTTTTCTTTAGTAAATTTTAGAATTAGTCTATTTTAAATTTTGGACTAATTTATTTCTTTATTTTTTAAAATACGTAGATTTAATTTTTTTAATTTAATTTTATTAAGTTTATTTAATATTTTGTACGCATTTCATATTTCAGTTATTTATATTGTTTGACATATTTTTGTTTTAATGCTAATTTTAAAATTCATCAAAAGTTAACGGATTAAAAATATATTTAATTCAAAGATATACTTTATTCTTATGATAATTTTCATATAAAAATATCTGAAAGTGTTTATGTGAGCTAAAAAAGAAAATAAAAATTCTTGATTAATTTTTTATACATGAGTAATAATAAACTTATGAAAGTTTAGTTTGAATCTTAATTTCTATATTTGAGAGTCTGAATACAGCTCTTTACTTGGATGAAAAGTAAATCATATATAAAAGCCTTGATATGTTATTATTTCTTTTGAATTTTTTTTTTTATATATGTTCTTGAAAATCTGAGAAATATCTTTTAGAATGTATTTTTCAATATTTAAAAGTTTTAAATCAATTTCATAATCTCGCAAGAGAAAAGATGATACTTGATCAACAGAATTAATTAATTCATAGAAAACAGTTTTCGATTCTTTTTAAAAACTAAAAAAATTCAATTCACCCTGTCTTCAACCTATTTTTTCCTTCTAATATCAATGAACTAAACCCCTTCTTCTAGATACTTTAAATTAAAAAGATCTTGCTTGAATACAGTAGAATTATTATGTTTAATATTTAAACTATTTAATTCACCTTTAAATTTTAATATCTGAACTTAACACTACAGATTACATTGAAACAATCTCTCACATTAATATATATATATATATATATATATATATATATATATATATATATATATATATATATATATATATATAAAACAAAAATAATAACAAAAAGTCACTTTTCATTACAAAATAAATTATATTTTTTTCCGTCTTTTATTTATCTTTTACTCTATTCTTATTATTTCATTATTATGACTCATCCTATTGTTTAAACATCGAAATATTACAATTTAAGAAATGTTTTTATATATGTTAAAAGGTTATTAACAATAATAAAATGATATTTAAAAATGATTTTACTTTATTAATGTAAATATAAGTTTTTTATACTAATACATATAAATTAAATTTCAAAATAATCATTGATATAAATGTTCTTTAAAAGATATATAATTAATAAATTATCATATTATATTATATTATATATATATATATAAAAATAAATAAATAGATAACATAATAAGTTAAACTTTAAAATAATAGACAAAAGGTCATTTATACAAAATACATCAAAGAAGATAAATGACTAAAAGAGAGATAAATAAAATAAAAATAGAAAACTTTCTGGTGGTAGATTATTTTTTAATATAGATAAATCAAATTTCCTTTCTTTTCTTTGTCTTCTTATAAGGTAAACAACATTTTTTTTTATCCGTCTTTATTTTCATTCTCTTCTTTATTCCTCTTACATTTTATCAACTTAATTTTCAAATCTTTCAATTCCTCTTGAACCCTATTTTTTTTTTCTTTTACCTTTCCTAAAACCTCCTTTCAATATTATATTATTTAGGATTAAATATGTTTTTATCTATTAATTTTCAGTGAAATATAAAATTAATTTATATTCGAAACTTTGAACCAATTTAATCCTTCATCTTTAAAAATATGTGAATTTAGTCATTTTAACCAAATTTTGTTAAATTTATTTGACATTTAAACGCATTTCATGATTGTATTTGAGTTGTTTATACAGTTTGACACATTTCTACTTCAATGTTAACTCAAATACTACCATAAAACGCATATGAAACGTTAAATAAATTTCACAAAATTTGATTGAAATGACTAAATTCACGCATTTCTAATGTTGGAGAACTAAATTGGATAAAAATTTCGAAGAGAGAATAATTCTAATTTTCAAAAATTAGGAGATAAAAAAACATATTTAACCCTATTATTTATAATTAATCTATTCACACATTTTCAAATTTCAGACTTTTGTGGATTGATTTTGTATTCAAATCATTTTGTTGAGTTGTACAAAGTTGACACAAATTTGAAAAGGAAATTTTTCTTTACTATGAAGGCGGCCCAATATCATATTTGTAGTTCTCTAGGCCGAAGTGGATTGAAAAGATCCAAAATTTGGTTGAAGCATCTATCGATTCATCTAGCAAGTGAAGAAAAAAAATTTAAATTTTAGTTTATTACGAAAGATTAAGGCTCTGTTCACTTTCAAGAATGGATTCTTTGTTCACTTGTGCTGATTTTCCAACTAAGGTTTGAAAGAGTGGATTTAAGGGATTGAGGGTATGATGAATCCTCGCCCAAATGTAAAGATTGGAGAATATTTATAGTTCATAAAATCTATTTTACTTAAATGCATTGTTATCATTTGAAATTATATTGGAGTTATGTGTAAAGAGCATGAAATGAAGAAAAAAAATTGCAAAAATGAAAAGAGGATTAGTAGAAAAAAATTGCAATAATAATAATAATAATAATAATAAATAAAATAATAATTATATTAATAATAAAATTAAATAATAATAATAATATAATACAAATACTAATTACATGAAGGGTAGTATAGTAATTTATCTTTTATATTTATTAAAATATTTTTTTATCTATCACATCAATCAAATCACTCATAAACTTTACTCTCAAATTCACTTACAATCATCTCTAAATCCCTTAAAAAAAACAACACACAATTCACTCTCATATCCACTCGAACCCATCCACTCTCTCTTCCTCAAACTCATCTCTTCAAGTGAACAAACCCTAAAATTCTACCAAGTTTGGTGAAATCCAATGAAGATACTAGTGCTACTATAAGTGAGAAGAGAAGGAAGTAAAAAGTAATGTGATGGATAAAAAAAAAAAAAACTTAAAAGTTAAGTGAGAGAAGCATCAAGATTTGTGTTTGTTGTCTGTTTAAAGGAGCAAAAGAGCTATAAACCTAGAAGCCTACCGGAGTTTCACGATTGTCATTTGTCAAAAATAACACAATAGATAACGAAACTAAAACTAAGCTTGTGCAAATGCAACCTGTGACAACAACGTGGTCAATGAGGAAGGTGACAATAATGAGTTTGTTTCATTTGTGAGTTTCAATGTGTGCATTCATGTTAGAGCTACGTAGTTATTTATAGTGTTGGAATTTTATGTTATCCTGAAGTTTGTAAAAATTGTTAAGGTAAGTGATTAAATATATATATACACACACGTTGTAGTTGTTAGCATGAGTTTAAATTACATTTATATTTTTCATGTGTTGAAAATTATAGACAAAAGTTACTGTAAAACTATGGCAGATAACATCACGTTAAATGTCATTAATTAACTTTATTTTAGTATAATAGATTTAATTTTTTTTCTTCAATCTAACTAAACTTTAAATTATTTCACTTCTTTAATAATACATTTTTATTCATATTTTTCTAAATAATCAGTAGAAATTGTACCTTTTTCTAAACATTTGCATTTGCATAATTCTGCCACGTTTACTATTTTTTTATGATAAATTATTATCAATAGAAATGTTATTGTTGGTAGATTATTATATTGTTGAGAACCTTTAGTTAATTTTTAGCGATGGAATAAATTTCTTTGCTTTTATTTATTAAAAAAGTAGTCCTGGAGTGAATTAAAATTCTTTCAATTTTTTTAATGTGCTTAAGTCTTAGAAAATAGTTCTCTACTTATATTTAATGGGATTTCCACTTATAAGGGTCAGGAAAAGTTCAAAATTGGGTTAACCGTGGTGAGTGTGTGTAGAAAATTCTACTGAGGAGCGGGAAAATCTAAAATTTGAAATGTTAGAAATAAAGCCGTTGTTATTACTTTACTTATTAGCCGTTATTTTTTTAAGTGTTATTAAAATAAATAGAAAAGAATAAAAATAAATCTCTGCACAAAAAAGTAGTATAAGACTGAATTTACAATTTCATCCTTCATATTCATTGAACAATATATTCCTCGTTGTTCTCTTCTTCTTCGCTCACTCTCAATCTTCACTCTTCAGGTGAGAAATTTTTTTCTCTCTATACTCCTTTTTTTCTTCTCTGTCAATTATTATGTTTGATTATTTGATTATTCTATTTTAGTTGAGAATTTTTTGTGTCGTCTTGTAGCAGATTTAATCGAGCAAACTTACAAACCCTAATTTTTGAGGATGGGTCAGATCCAGTATTCTGAGAAGTACTTCGATGACACCTATGAATACAGGTATACGCACTTGAATCCTTTCTCTTCTTCAGCTTTGTAATATTATTTTGATTTCAATGATTTTTATATTGATGTTAATTTTGTTGTTCAGACATGTGGTTCTGCCTCCTGAAGTGGCCAAAATGCTTCCTAAGAATCGGCTTCTCTCTGAAGTAAGTTGATTTTCTTTATTTTTTTTCGTTATGTTGTTTCAATTTGATTTTGTTTGTGTTTGGTAGCCATTCATGTTTTACTTTTTTTGAATTTAAAGTCAGTTTACAGAGAATCTATCCTTGAAAAGTGAAGAAAATTCTTAGTGTTTTCTCCTTTCCTGTATGCAAAAGGACTTAATGAATATTAATCAATCAAGGAATCAACGTGTTTAAATTTCCTTCAAACTTTGTTACCTATTGAAAAGGTTGTGTTGCTGTTTATTATATTTTACTATAGAAAGGTTTATAATCACTATTGTAACAAAAGCATAATTTTGCAAGTTTGTTCGGATGAGGGTGGTTCATGTACGACATTTGTTCTGTGTTCTGTTATCTGATTGAAAGTTGAGCTTATGAGATTTTCATGTATTTATTTTTCTTATGCAACTTTTGTGGTGCAAGTGCCATTTCTGTTTTGTTTTTATCTTAGGTTGTCTAAGTGTTTTGGTTTTATGTTATTACAGAATGAGTGGCGAGCAATTGGGGTTCAGCAGAGCCGTGGTTGGGTTCATTACGCTATTCATCGCCCTGAGCCACACATAATGCTTTTCAGGAGGCCTTTGAATTATCAGCAGCAGCAGGAGAACCAGGCCCAGCAAAGCATGCTTGTCAAATGAATGAACACTTCCTTCGCAAATCCGAAAGTGGGAATACAATGTTATATAGATTTTTATTTTGTTGGAATATGGGTGATATTATGAAGACCTAACCGATGGAATTCTCTTTTTGTGGAGAATCTTAACGTGGTTTCATTTTATTTGAATGTGTTGTGGACATGGTGTTTCTTCGATTTGTGTTGGTGTACCTCTCGTGTACTCTTGTGGGCTTCGTGGATTATATAATAGTCATTATCAGTTACATTCTGCTATGGCTCCATGCTTCAATTTGTGTTTTTCTATTGATCACTTCGACGTCTTTTAACGGCGATGTAAAAATGATCTTCTTTCTGGTTTTTGAACCAGATTATGTACTTGTTGAAAAACAACTTTTTGCTCTTTCACCGCTCCATGAAGGCACAATGTGTTTTCCTTTTTATGTATTTGGATGATAGTAGTTTTACAGAAGACCGTTGGTGGGTTTGGGTTGATTTGCAATAACTTGTTCAGTTTATGATTTTGATTTTGAACTTATGAGGCATTGTGATTCTTGGAAGATTTAAAATTATAACGTTTATTTTTGATTCATAATTATCATTGAAATTACATTATCTGGCAATAATGCCTCTTGTTGATGAATAAATGTCGTTGTAACATTTAAATAAATCATAGTTTATTCTAACATTGAATTCATGAAATGAATGAAAGGCAAGGTGGAATAATGAATTAGGGAGGGTACTCACAAGATGAAATGTATTCCTGGAAAAAATAATTGTCTGGTTTTCTTTTCATATTAAAATTTCTGCAGTCCACGCATTATTTAGCATATTCAAAACATGAATTATTCAAGAAAAAAATAATTCTAAGGATAAATCACTCTTAAGATCCTTTGTTCTAAAATTTTTAAGTAGGTTCTACTAGTTTTGAATTTTTTTTACGGTTGTTATACCTTTTGAATATATTTTAAAACAAGTTCTCAATTGCTTTTAGTAAATAGTAAGACCTATGATAGAAGTATGAATTGGGTAGCATTAATCGAACTTGTACTGAATTTTTGTTCATAAGGGGAAGTCAAGATCAAATAAATATTTGAAAAAATAGCTTTCTTCATGAAAGATAAAAATAAATTTTGAAGTTTTTAAAATCCCAAAACTTCAACTTTAAATTGAGAAGGGTTAGATAAATGTCAGCCGAATGATAATTATTTACGATTTTTTTTTTCCGAATTTACGTACAAATGGTAAAACATAGACGAACTTCTCTTCATGAGGGGAATCAAGATCAAATAAATATTTGAAAAAAATAGCTTTCTTAATGAAAAATAAAAATAAATTTTTAAGTTTTAAAATTACAAAACTTTAACTTTAAATTGAGAAGGGTTAGATAAATGTCAGATGAATGATAATTATTTAGGACATTTTTTTTCGAATTTACGTTCAAATGGTAATACATAGACGAATATCCTTTTTCATAAATAATTCTTAATTGAAATAAAAAATTATAAAATAAATTTTGACCAAAATCAACAGCTTCATGTAGTTTTACGAAAACAAGTTCAGTACCAATACGCATTTTTCTTTTATACAAGTAGGTTGTAAAAGAACCAAAAAAGGAGTGAGAATAGCAGACCTAAGTATTTGTTTCCTTCTGGGCCTCTCGAGGCCCATACTCCTTTGAACTGTTGACCAGAAAAAAAAAGAAGGAATCACGCTCATCTTCATTCTTCACCATAGCTTTCACTGGAATGTGAAACTCTGACCCAGAAAAAAAAAAAAAATCTGCTCCGGAGTTAGGGTTCGCGAGTTTCGATTGGCACCGCAACAAATTTGTTGACAAAGAAAAAGATTCGGTTGAGTTCCGAGGTAGTTCATTTATTTTATTAATCCTTGCTTATTCTAATTTTGATCAAATATCTCTACTATATGATTTCATCCTTCTAAATTCTTTTTAGGGTTTTCTGTAGCAATTTGGTGACAGATTGATCGATGGCCCGAGCACGCAATCTAATGGTTGCTGCGGGTTTAGTTGCTTTCGCTGCAGCAGGCATGTCATTTCCCTTCTACATGGCGTAAGTTGACACAATTCATTGTTTTTTCGTTCACATTACATCCTCATTACTTAAGAACGTGTCATTTTTATCTTTCGTATACCTTCATTTTACACTGTCAACAAGTATTTTTCTTTTTAAATATAATTATTGAAAAGTAAAAAAATTTACTTTACATCAGTTAAAATCAGATTATTCATAAAGTGAGGTAATTTGTAATCTCTTACAGTATAATTTTTAAAATTTTATTTTCAACTTATGCATAAACTAACTTTAATTTATGGATAAGTCAATTTCATTTTTTTTTTTGTAATTTTCTCTTCTGCAAATTCTTCTGGACAAGTTCATCTAAACCTGTTCCATGTATGATATTTTTTTTTCTTTTTTCTGAATTGTCTAAAAGTTATTATTATTGCACAGTTCATCAAGGAAGCCTGTTATTGATCCAACAAAGCCACTCCCACCACAAGCAACTTTTCGAGGGCCTTACATCAACACAGGCTCGCGTGATGTTGGTCCTGATGTTGGTCCGCAGAAAAAATGAAACAAGTTGAGTTTGATCAAGGTCATATATATCTCGCTGTTTAAGAGATTTTTTCTCACCTCAGTTTGGTGGATTGTGATTCTTAAGCACAATCTTGGAACTGAGAAGGTTTGAGGATGGGAGTTCTTTTCTGGAAGAGGTCACTTAATCTGTATGTATTAGATGAATGATGTTATTTGTGATGTCACTTGTATCTGTCTCTTCTGTTTCCAAAAAGACATGTAGTGTATTGCATGTCTCTATGACCACAATAACAACAACATTTTTGTCTCGCTGGTTTAAGTTGGTTATATGGATTACAAGATACCATTTAGTTCAGTTAAAGACTAAACGAGATTCCTCTTAATCACTTGTTCTAATGTGTTTCCTGGTCTTCGTTTTTTCTTAGGACTGAAAAAATATGCAATTTACTATCCTCAGTGATATGTTTTCTTCATCTTGTGACCATACAATTGTAAAAACTTTAAGCTCTCTAGCAATTTGCGCTTTTGGCTAAGCTTAGCTTGTGATTGGATTTGAGTTTGCAGATTTGGTTTTGCTTAACTGATGCTATCCTCAACGTAATTAGCTGTTGTTTCTTGCAAAATCTGGTTTTGTGTTTTGAACTCCTCTTTGCATTGTTTTCTGAACATAGGGTAACTATGATGCAAATGCCTATTGAATGTTATGTTAGCTTCATCGGGTGTGAATTCATATAAACTAGTACTTGCTTACAGTTTTGCTCCTTGTTTTGATTGAAGATTGGCTTAATAAGCTCTTGCTTTGTGTGTGTACTTTAAAACTGTATCCAGGCGAATGACTGCAGTTTTATGTTTATGGCAAGTGTGTTTCAGTTTATTTTTTTGGTAATATTTTTTTTTTCTTAAAAGTTGTCAAGAAAAGTATATAAAAAATGGTTAAATTGGTTTCTGATTTTTTTAGAAAGATCTATCTATGTGCATTCTAATCCTTGAAGTGTTGATATTCACAGTTTTATTTGGCTTTCATCATAATTGTTTAGTTATTAAAATTGATTCATAATTTTGCCCAATTATGAAAGACCGGAAAACTGTTCAAACTCTCTAATGGTGTAAAACCACTTCCATAGAGAATCTTGTGTGCGTGTATGTCTTTGAACGTCACAACAACCAAATACAAACATTGTTGTGAAAGTCATTGAAAGGAGACAAAACAGCACGACAAAGTTGGACACCGTAACACCCACCAAACGAAACAACAAAGCACAGAAGTAGTCCCTTCTTTTGCTTTTTATTTTTTTCTTTTATATCGAGAAATTTTTACTGCTTCTTTAGATCAGTTTACTAAAAAAAAAAACATTATTTTGAAATTTCTCGAGAAATTAAAAAAAAAAAGCTGTTGTTTCCCTGAATTAATCTCCAACCAACATGTTCTTTACGCCCTTTTTATTTGCATCTTTAAAAGGTTCCTAAAAGAACTCCTCTGATTGAACCAGTTGTTCTGGCCACTCTGATCAGCAAGCGTAGCATCATTCACGAATCGATGTTGATGCATTCTAACTTGTTTCGGAAACACTTACCAATAGGAAATATGTTAGTATTTTTGTTCGTATTCTGTTCCATGCTTCATATATTTCGTCTGTGTATGAAAAGTAACAGGAATGGGGAGAAATTTGCCTGTGATAAAAGATTTTAAGAATGAAAGGGGAATTCAACTGATGATGCACTTTAATTACTTAAAATTTTCAATTACTTTAATTTATTTAATATTTAATATCTTTTAAAAAAATATAAATAATACCAAAACTAAAATGCAATCTAATCCAAATCATTTTAAACCAGATTAAATTAAACAAATTTTAATAAGATGATGGAATATATATATGTATATATATATATATTTTTTTTTTTCAATTTCTTTCTTGTTTGGCAAGAAAGGCATAAACCGAAACCAGTACACACATGAACAAGAACAGATCTCACTGTTTTTCAGTGTCTTCTTTTCCCTTCTTTTCTCTTCTACAAACAAAGACTCACCCACGTGGTAGATACCCTTCAAACTTGTGGACATGAATCATTCCACCGAATGATTTCACTTCTTTTCCTCCTCCGCTGAAAAATAAAACAACAAAATTTCTCAAAATACTAATTAGAGACAGACATCGACACCAAAACTTTTCAAAGTTTTATTTTGCTTCCTAAATTTTACAGTAAGCACTCGCTAATTTAGTTAATTAGTTAAACTAAGAAAATAAAAGATCTCAGAGAATGACACATCTGAACAGTGTTTTGTCTGAACCGAAAGAAAGAGCAGAAGAAAGAAACATTTGAAGCTTGCACGACTCAAAAACCTTGCTCTTCGATTCTCTTATTAACATAACCCGCATGAACCTCCGTGTACAATTCCTCGAACCTTAACGTCTCAGAAAAATTAACTACAAAACCATTGATGGCACTCCCGCACTCCATCTCTGCGTTATCAACCACACTCACGCTTTCCTCCTCAGTGAACAAACCCACTACCAACAAAGTGAATTCCTTTCCCTTCTTGTCGAACAAGGGCACGCAATTTTTCACGAAACAAACTCGACCCAGAAGCGGAAGAAGCCCCTTGCTTACCCCTGCACGCGTTGCGGCGCCACCCTCAACGGTTGAAACCGATCAATCGTTCCCTGAAACGGAAAAGGGGGAGACTGAAGAAGAGTTTAACGAGGAGAGCTCTTCCTCGAAGTTCACCTGGAGGGATCACTGGTACCCTGTTTCGTTAATTGAGGATCTGAACCCTCTCTTACCCACTCCGTTTCAGCTTCTGGGTCGTGAAATCGTCCTCTGGTACGACAAGTCCACTTCCCAATGGGTTGCTTTTGATGACAAATGCCCCCATCGTCTTGCCCCTTTATCAGTGAGTATAACTCTCTCTCTCTCTCTCTCTAGTTTTGGATATCTGATACATCTAAGAGTTTAGTTTTGAATATAAATCAACCAGGAAAAAAAAATCTAACTTTTGGAGTGAGAGTGACTTATTAGATGTAGTTTTTGGCTATATTAGTTTCCTTTTAGTTTTTTTTTTTTTTTTTTTTTTTTATAAAAGTTTGTTTTTGTAGGAAGGAAGGATTGATGAAGATGGGAAGTTGCAGTGTTCTTACCATGGGTGGTCTTTTGATGGTTGTGGATCTTGTGTCAAGATTCCTCAGGCTGCATCTGAAGGTCCAGAAGCACGTGCTGTTGGATCTCCTAAAGCGTGTGCCACTAGGTTCCCTACTCTAGTGTCTCAGGGATTGCTCTTTGTTTGGCCTGATGAGAATGGTTGGGAGAAAGCAAGTGCCTCCAAGCCTCCAATGTAATTTATTTAGATTTGTATTGTCTTGTCTGAGTAGTAACATTAAATTAATTGTAATGGGGCCCCTTGTAATGGATGTTGTCTTGTGTTTATTATTTTATGTTGATTTTGGAATGTTTTATTCTAACTTTGTTTGTTTAGGTTGCCTGATGAGTTTGAAAAACCGGAGTTTGCCACTGTCAATATTCAGCGTGATCTGTTCTATGGTTACGATACTCTAATGGAGAATGTCTCTGATCCTTCTCACATTGAGTTTGCTCATCACAAGGTACAAATGACACCCTCCAACTTGAGTTTTTAGTGCAGGCTATTTTAATTTAATTTGGTGTGCAAATTGAAGTTATTTTATTCGTTTCTGGTGTAAGTGGAGTTTGTTAAATATACTCAAAAAAGTGTTAGCAGGAAGAAAGTTTGGGTTGGTTTCTTTTGTTATACATTTTCACTCGCTGAAACCGCCATATGATTAGCATATTTTAAAAACTTTGAGAAACCTTATTCATATTCCCTCGTGAGAATTTGGTTTGAACGTTTGTTTGAATTTAATTAGGAAGATATCCTCACTGTCTTAGTGAATGTGTAGGAATTTTAACTTTACCTGATGTTTCAAGTGTTGGATTAATTGATCATGTGTCTCTTAAGCTTGTAGATGTACTTTTTTCTATTTGTGGCCCTGTAATTAACTTTTCTTACTATGGATTTTTAATTTAGAGTCTTGTTTGATAAGCAGTTGCAAAAGTTGAAATTGTTTGGTATTGATAGTTACTCAAGATTATCCTAATCACTAACATAAATATGGTCCATTCTGCAGGTCACAGGAAGGAGAGACAGAGCCAAGCCTCTGCCATTCAAGATGGATGCTCGTGGTTCATGGGGCTTCTCTGGGGCAAATGAAGGGAACCCTAAGATCAGTGCCAAATTTGTTGCACCTTGTTACTATATGAACAAGTAAGCCCATGATTTTTGTGGTGTTCTCGTGTGCATTATTTAGTTCCAGTGTTAACACTGAAGGAAATTATATGGATTCTGTGAGTGTTTAGGGTCAAAAGATTTGTTCTCAACTTTAATTTAAGGCCATAATTTTGGATAGCTTTTGGGTATCACACATTCAATCATAGGCTTCTTGTCTCGAAACTTGTTGAATGAAATATGATGTTTTATCCACCAAAGCTTCCTCAATAAGTAGATCATTGAGTATCAGACAATCAATTTGGAGGGTTCCTTTGCCATGTAGTATGTGAGGTTCTTGGTGAGGATAGTCAATTTGAGTAGGTAATTTGATATAAGGGTGAATGATGTTGGTGGTATATATGCCTTAATGCATCCTTTTTTAAGTGTTTATATGCATATTAATGATGCATTTCAGATAACTATTACTTTTCATCCTAGGTGCTGTTGTTCTCTTCTTCAATAGTTGCCACTGAAGCTCAATACAACTGGCATTATTATTATTGCAGGATTGAGATTGATACCAAACTCCCTGTAGTTGGTGACCAGAAATGGGTTGTGTGGATATGTTCCTTCAATGTCCCCATGGCACCTGGTAAGACTCGCTCCATAGTTTGCAGTGCTCGAAACTTCTTCCAGTTCACAGTGCCAGGGCCTGCCTGGTGGCAAGTAAGATTTCTATGCTATATGCTGTCATTTTTCTTCTGTCTGATTAAAAATACATGTTCAGTTTGCTTAATTTCAATGTTCTTTTACTGGTTTATCTAGAGAACTTGTTCTGTCCTTATGTTTATGGTGTACCAAATTCTAAATCATCGTGGAAAGGTGAAAGAATTTGTCTATTTTGAAGTATGCCTGAACTAATAACACTATTGAACATTTCTTTGTAGTGTCTGAAAAAAGCACCCTTAACTTTCCACTTAGGACCTACAATATTATTACCTGCTTCATATACATTAGAAGTTGACATAACAATGTTGGTTTATTATGACAACTGAGATTCATCTCAATAATGTGGGAAAGGATTTAGTTTTTCTTACTTTTGAAATTGTGCTAAAGGTGAACAGTAGAAGATGAATAATTTTACTTTTATGTGGACACGGACAATGTTACTGATAATAAGGGATTTAGACTTAACAAGTTATGCTGAGACCTGGAATATTTGAACAAGTTCCGGATATCTGTAGAATTTAAAATCATTGCAACTTTAATACATTAGCTACTATCATTCCTTTCTACAAAACCAATATCATATATTCTTTGGAATATTTCTGAACACAATACTCGGACTCAATGACGGATCTAAGACACTAAGTAGTGGAGATAAGTCAATTAGTGTATTTGTACACTCTCAACTATACACAAGTTCAAATATATAAGATTAGGGGGGCAAAATAAATTTTTTTCAGATACTTAGAAATAATTTTAACAAAACTGGAGGGTGCACCTGCACACTCCGGTGTACATGTAGGTCCGTCACTGCTTTAACTTGCCCTACCATGTTGTTTCTGTATCTCTATAGTTCTCTTCTGAGTAATCATGTTTTCTGCATTCAATTTCATGAATGCTTAATGTAACTTAGATCTGAGTTTTGGGTTTACAATGTCTCAGGTAGTTCCTAGATGGTATGAGCATTGGACTTCGAACAAGGTATATGATGGAGACATGATAGTCCTTCAAGGCCAAGAGAAAATCTTCCTTTCAAAAACCAAGGAAGGAGATGACATTAACAAACAGTACACCAGCATCACCTTCACACCAACTCAGGCAGATCGCTTTGTCTTGGCATTTCGAAACTGGCTCAGGCGACATGGCAATGGCCAACCAGAATGGTTTAGCAGCATCACCGACCTGCCATTGCCATCAACAGTTTTATCCAAACGTGAGGTACAACAAACATGATCCAAGCTTTTCAGTTTCAACAATGAAAAATGTTAAGAACACACTCTTTATTACAACACCGAATCAGGAACAAGACCTGCATTCAGTGTGTTGTCATTTCTGTACTAATCACATAAACTAAATTAATCATTTTCTTTTTGGTTGTGTAGATGTTGGATAGATTAGAACAGCATACTCTGAAGTGTTCATCGTGTAAAGAAGCTTATGAGGGATTCCAAATATGGCAGAAAGTCCTAATTGGTGCAACAGTTATATTTTGTGCAACATCAGGGATTCCAGCAGATGTCCAGTTTCGTGTTCTTTTGGCTGGACTTGCAATTGTCAGCGCCGCCTTAGCTTTTACCCTAAACCAGCTCCAAAAGAATTTTGAATTTGTCGATTACGTGCATGCAGAAATCGAATGAACACTGATTTCCACGTTAATTGTAAATAGAGTTGAAGAAAAATTACATGTATTCATACTATTTTGATGAAAGAGCTCAAATCTACATAACCTTGGTTTTACCCTTAAATTCAATGAACAAACAATTACAGCAAAACGTTTATATCATTCACAAATTCCACAGTTTTGTAATTCAAAGACACGAAATCAAGGTTCGTTTTATCTTAATTATTACACGAAGATGACCAAATTCGATTATTCGATTCCACTTCAGAAGAGCCTGTAACACTAACCGTTGGAATTCGTGAACTTGGTGAGTGCAGCGAACTCAAGAACAATGCTATAAAAGTGAACCTTTGAAAGAGACAAGGTTATTCGTTTGAATTTCACGTTGAAGTTTTGAACAATCCCAACACGGTAAATTATTCCAACCATGAAAGTAAACAAAGCTAATAACTGAAAAATCAATTGATTTTTCCTGTGTAGCAAACTACTATCTAATTTAATTTTCCATCCTTAAAATATTATGTCATTATATGTTAAATTGAGAATATTATTGTGATGTATATTTTATACATATATTAAATTAATTACTTTTTTTTATCTCTGTTTTTGTTCAAAAATGTCTCCTCTAGTTTTTTTAAGTTTCAAATTGATCTAAATTTTTAAAAACTTGATACAACTTGATTTTTTTGTTAAAATTAATAAAAATGATTTGCTTTATTAATGTAATTAACATAATTATAGTGCCAATTTTGATAACAAATCATTAATTCATTAATAAAAAGAACCAATTTGTATCAATTTTTAAAATATTAGAACTAAATTGAAACTTAAAAGAAATAGATGACCAATTTGATATTTTTTAATAAAAGCAAGTACCAAAAGTAATTAAACTTATATTAAAAGAGTAACTTATTTATTTAATTCAGTTACAAAGTTATTTAAAAAAATTTTAGCGCTTATTACAAAGAACATGCCTTTTTTCAGCTAAGTTATATAAGTAATCAAGAATCATGCGAGAAGGTTTACCTTTTTGATTTTTTTATTTTACTTTCAAATTTATGACGAGTAAAATTAAATTTGAAATAATTTGTATTTAAACTGTTACACACTTATATGCAAGTTTTTTGTTTTTAAAAAAAGGTAATTAATCGTATAACGAAGGTGTTAAGTTGAGTCAAGATATTGAATTATTAAAAAATGTGTTCATTTACTAATTTCTTTTAAATATAATTGAACTCAGCCGACCACACCTCGGTAGGTGAAAGTAAATTGATTTTAACCTGTCGACTCACTTAGTTAAAAGTAAATAATTAAATAAATAATCAAATTATTAAATAATACGTAAAATATAAATACAAGAAGTCTAAAATTAACAAACTAATTTAGAATCTTTCATAATGATAATTAAAAAGTGTTAGGATCGAACGTTTATCATTAGGCCAAAAGCTATAACCATTAGTTAAGACACAACTATTTTGATTTGAGAGTATAACACAAGCTTGTGCCACGATTCGATTGTGACCCGGTTCACTTGACTTCTGTCACGAGACAATTGATTGTTGCAGATTGCACAATTATCTCGTGGCAAAAGGCAGGTGGGCCAATTCATAATCCAATTGCTGAGGGAGAGATTGTTGCAGGTTGCAGCAATTAGCCCGAGACAAAGGCCAAGTGGGTCAGGTCACAATCAAATTGTGGTACTTAGACTTTTATACTCTTAAATAAAAAAAAAGTTGTGTCCTATAACTTTGACCCAGTGATAAATGCTCAATTCTAAAAAAAATAGTCTAATTCATATTATGAAGGACAAAACTTTGTTGAAGATAATTTATAACTTCTTTTGTGGGTACTCTTTAAGCATTCATTGAGATCAATCCTAAATGATGTTTTTTCAATAAAAAATACCAAAACACACACAACTTAAGCACATTATTTCCTTAAATTCAAATATGGAGGATGAAACTATAATGGAAGTTATTAACTTCTTTTGTCTTTAACAAAAGAATAAGAAGAAGAAAAACTCCTTTTTGTCTATTTATGAACGAAATAAAAAGAAAATGAAAAATTTTACAAATAGGTTTCGTCTCCATTAGACATGAAATTTAGTGCTCTAACTTTTCTGTAGGTGTGAAATTATTATTTCTTTATTATTTTCGTTAAAAAAGCACTATCATTGGAATTTTTATTTTTATTTTTAAAATTTAGATAAAAAATTATACTAAAACATTGAATAATAATAAGTTGTTGATAAAAGAGAGTAATTTTTTATTGATATAAAAATATTTCTAGAATAATTTGTTTTTTCTCTTTCTTCTCTTGTTTTCTATTCAACCAAATAATTGAAGATAATTTTTTCAGTATTATCCCATCTATTATTATATATCTACGTAACACATTTTAATTCTGTATTCTTTTTGTTTTCATCCATTCTATTTCTTTTATTTTCACCTTATTTTACTTTATTTATAGCGGAAATATTTCACTCTCCAGACATACATAATTATATTTCTATGTTACTTATCTTATCTTAATGATCTTTTTAATTATATGTGATATGATATTGAGGCTCAATGTAATTTTAAGTTTTTTTTTTTATATAAATTTTTTTTTTTTAATTAAATATGAAAAAAATACATATAACGAGAATTAAAGATAGTATAATAGTGAGAGTTAATTTTTAGTGAAGGTTAAGAATGGAAAATAATGATTTATATAATGAAAATTAAAGATGAAAAATTAAAGGTGTATTAGTGGAAGTTAGTCAATTACTATTGCATAATAAATATTACTTCTTAATAATAATATGTAATTTGAAGGGTCTTATCTAATTCATCAAATACGTTATAATATGATGGGGATATAGATTAATTTCAGTAGATTGAGCTTTCTTTTTAAGATAATTTTTTAGAGTTCTAAATTATAAGAACCAAATTTGATTGAAGCAAAATGTTTCATGACTTATGATTCATATTTTTTTTTGTGACTTTAATATCTTTTTCTATTGGTACCAAAGCTTGTACTTTTAGTTAAGTGATATTTCTTTTCACTTTTAAATTTCTTTTTACTTTTTTATTTTGGATTTATGACAAGTACTAATAGTACGGTTACTTCTTTATAATATATAATAGTAGGGTTATTTTATGAATTTGGATTGTCCATTAAATTTTTGTGTGTTGTTTTTTTATTGTGTCTTCAGATTATTATTTGACGTTTTAAAATATGTTAAAAAAGTATTTAAAATATTAATACAGTATATTTTTAATGTTCAAAAAAAATAATACCAACAAAATCGGTAAAAAAATCTGAACTCCTGTTTTACTCTATGCATACCGCCGCAAATTGTAATTGAATAGAGAGAGGTGAAGATTGAACAAAGTCACAAAAAGATGGATGGAGAAAAAAAAAAGAGAGAACTATTAGAAAAGAAAAAGAAATGAAAGATAAAGAGTTACGAAAAAAAAAAGGAAGAAAAATGAGTTGAGGGAAAAGAAAATAAAGGACCAAAAGTTGAGAGAAAAAAGACGAAAATTCAAAATTACTTTGACCCTAATTACATCACTGTAATATTTAATAAGAAACAATAATCAAACCTTTTACGAAATATTAAAAATTAAAAAATAAATATGCCACTCTGATTATAACTAAATGATTAAGAAGATGAAATTTTTTGATAACACTATAAAATTTAAAATTTAAAAGTATTATTGAATACTTACACTATAAAATTATTGCAAAGTAAAAAAAAAAAAAAACTAATTAATTAAATTTTCCTCTCTATTTAATTGTTTAGGTAAAAGGTCCCTTCTATACCAAGTACCCCTACCTAGGTCAGGGCTGGCCTGGTTAGCATTAGTTCTAAACATGAAAATATAATACATCTACTCATGCATGTGCTCTTACAACTCTCTCATTGCACCTACTATCACAGTAACAATGCAAACACATAAAACTACATTATCTATACACATATTCATATACATACATGTATGTATATATACAGCGATCGATATTCTCCTTTCAACATACGTACTTACAGAACAAAACTGAGATTATCATATCATGAGCAACATTCATTACACCCTATACTCAGTTATATATAGAAGGCAAATCCAAGAAATAAAAAGAGAAGAAAATTCAAACTAACAGAAAAGAAAACCATATATATATATATATACGATAACGATAAGGAATTAGAGTAATGTTGGCCATTGCTGAGGAAGTATATATATTACCACATGTCAACAATAATATGCTATGGCAGCAAATTTTCCACCGAACCCAAGTTTTGTGCAGTGAACATGCTCCAAATCACACTCCCCAACTTGCTGCACCTAAAATGTTAGCACAAGAACTCATCATTAGCTAGTTTTTGAACTGAATCATATATCTGTGCATTACCCTTTCACAAAACCATTTTTCATACAAAATGTTACGTGAATGTATCGATTACATGAAAATAGAGAACTAACACTGAAACTGAAAGAGTTAAGTAGCACCTCTTCATGATGAATCATCGAACATATCTTGAGAAACCATGAACAGCTGGTGTGTGTCCCACGAACAAAGCAACATGTCCCATAAGCTTGTCTTTCCTAGAAAATGTTGTGCCACAGGAACACTGCCACTTGGGGTCCCCACAGTGCTTCTCGTGTGTCCTCAAATCAGAAAGCACCGAAAACTGTTTCTGGTTGCACCTATTGCACACGTACATCTTGGGGCAGTGGCTCCTCTTGTAATGGTTCTTAGCACAGATCATTGACTTCAAGGGCTGGAACTTGGCATGTTTCTGGTTCCACCTACACCCTTCTTGAGGGCAAGAATATTTCTTGCTGGAACCTCCCTCACCCAATAATAAACTATCCTTGCTTTTCATTGGATTGCTCAACGCTGCACTTGTTTTGTACTCTTCCCCATGAGCCCTCATGTGCATCCTCAAATTCGCATCACGCTTGAACCCTTTCCCACACACTTGGCAAAAATACGAATACTTGGCCAACAAATCAGCAGCATCCAATTCGATTATGTCACTCTCTCCCATCATGTTCATGTCGCCTTCTTCATCCTTAACGTTATTACAATCTCCGATGTTGTTGCTGTTGTTGTTGTAGCTTTCAGCAAACCAATCCAGTGCCCCTCCTTCTATCCCAGACAAGAAATCACTCTGCCCTCTAATCATATCAGAGCTCATGCTGATGCTACTCATACTAACCATACCCCTATTACCAAAGTTCGATGGATGATGAGGTGATGATGATAATACTCTATCATGATCAAGTTGTTGCTGATTCTGGTTTCGGTGCAATTCATTAGCAATATTACTGGTTCCTGAAGAGGAACCAAGACCCATTTGCTGACAGGTGAATCTCATTGAAGTGGCTGCCACTATGATTTCTTGGAGTGTTGCGTTCATGGTGGAGATTGCCATAGTTGAGTGGGGTAGGTTATGTTGAGGGGAGACAAGAACATCGACCAGGTTCTGCAGCTGACCTAGCTTGTCCTTGAGAAGAGAGAGATAGCAGAGGAGGGAGGTAGAAGAGTGTGAAGTTGAGGAAGAACTTAGTTCAACAGAAGATGAAGCCAAATATTCATTCACGGGAAACATTTGAGGTGCTTGAAAATCGTTTGTGGATGAAGATGTAGCCTTTGGCATCATTGTTGAATCAATCTTCTGCAACAAAACCTGTGAAAGTCCGAGTTATTTGGCTTCAAATCTTGGTTTTCCGTGTGAAGATTGGCTTTGACTTGGATCATACAGATAAACAGTGCAAGGTGTATGTGGAGGGAACGTTCTTTATATATAAAGTGGCATTAGCAGCCAAATAATGATTATAATAATTTGTATTTTTCTATGTTATGACTTATGGATGGTTACAGATTCTCTACACAATACTGAGTTTACCCCCTTTATATAATAGCTTTTTAATTACTACATTTTATTAATATAAATTATTTGTTTTGGAATTGAAATTTAAATAAATATAAATAAGTGGTAATTAAGATAAACATCAGATTTAGTGTGGATTAATATAAGCAAAAAAGAGATAGAAAAAAAAAATTTATTTATTATTAATGTTAACAAAAATAATTTCTTTTATAAAATAGAAATTTATTTAAACAGAAAATTAGTTTTTTTAATAAATGTAATGAATTCTTCCATCAATAATGTACTTTTTTTTTATTTACAATTTGTTATATTTTAACTTATACAAAACTGATTAACTTTGGGTTATATATACTTAGCATGTGTTCAATTATGCATAAAAAAAGAACTTATCCGGAGTATCATAGTGATGAGAACTCTAAATTTTAAAGACATGAAACCCTAGCTAGCTTTAAGATTCTCAAACTATATAAAATGTTTGTTTTTCCTCCAATTTTTAATATCCAAATATATTTTAAAGTGAAAATAACAATATTAGCTTAAATTTTAAAGTGTTTGATTTTTGTATTTTATTTGAATTTTTCTTTTTTAATTCTAGACAATAAGTCAACTGAGAATAGAGGCATATATAAAGGAAAAAACTCATCCCCGCTTAAGACCTCCCTCACATGAACCCTATCTCACATCAACCATGGCAAATGAGAGATAATCCAATTTCCATTGGTTACAGAACTTACAACTTTCATTGGACTGCTCTCATCATTCTATTTTTTTTGCACGTTGATTATTATAAAATTGATTAAATGCTTTGAGTTCTTCTATCCTTTTTTATTTAAAAAGTATTTCCTTTTGTCTTATCTAAACCTAATTGTCTTTTTAAGGTTGTGATGTCAATCTAAGCACAAGGTTTGAAGGGTTCGCAATGACAATCTATGTTCGTGTGACAGCGTCAAGTCGTGTTGTTCAAGTCTACTACAAGTCATTAGTATATGTGATTGAATTTTCGTTCATTTTCGCTTTGTCTTTTATATCGCTTTTCTACACGGAAAATGATATTTTGACTACTAAATTTTGATAATTTTATCTTATAACATGAGGTGATATTTTTTAAGTGATTTTGAAATATTGAGAATGAAAAAATAAAAATATAAAAAATCACTTAAAAAATGATACATAAGATTGTCAGAGAAAATTGTCAAAATTTAATAGTCAAAAAATCATTTTTCCTTCTACACACGATGGTATAATGTAAAAGATACTTTTTACACTAACTTTTTATTAAGAATAATGTTTTTATCAAACTTAGATTAAAATGCTAGACTTCTTTGAACGAATTTTGAAATAATCGATTATTTTAATGATGTATAACCAAATGGGTTTATGGTTTATGATTTATGGTGTAGGGTTTTGAGTTTTGTAAACCCTAAATCTTAAACTTAAACCAGATGATGGCGAAGATAAAAATAGTAGATTTGCCAAATATTAGTAAAAGGTTAGGGAGTACAAAATGGTTAAATAAAATTACCATATTTTAAGATTTTATCAAACGGTTTACGGAGTTCCATAACAAAAAAATCTTAAGGACTTCATGAATTGGTTTTTAGGTTAAGAGAGGAAATTTTATTTTTATCGTTCATAACTTGAAAATGATAATTAATAATATAATTATCCTTTTTGTGACTTGATCAAATTTTTAGAGACTAGTATATAAACTTCTTTCGGGGCTAGTTGATGTTAACAATATGTTCAGAGATGAATTTCTAGTTAAATAGTGGTTAATTCAGGTGTTGTAGAAATGGTAAATGCACGTGGGGGATTTTGGTTTGTTCCAAGAAATAACAATGAGATTGAAAGGAGACAATTGTATTAAAGTGGCATATTTTATATAATTGTTTCAAAATTAAATATAATTACGTTAGTCAACCATGAAGTCGTTAGAAAGATTAAACATAATTTTTATTTTCAAATTATTTAAATATATACCGTGACCAATAACGATCAATAATTATATTTAAATACTAATTTACAAAACAAAAATTAATGGTTACTAAAGTAGTTATTATCATGAATAAAAAATTATAATTGGTCAATAAATTGATCTTTAAAATTAACTATCATGTTTTTGGCTATCAAAGAAAATTGGTTACTAAAATTTAGCTACCTAGATTTTGGTTACCAATTTAATTTTGTAGATTAATATCTAAATTGGTCATTATAGTGAATGACTATTTTTTGTTTATCAAATTAATTTTTAATGGAAGATTTTCTTTAACTATATCAATATAAGAAAACTTCTAAATAATGATTGGAGCTGCGTGGAGCTCCGTCACGATTTTGTTCTAAAAAAACGCATCGAAGGGTGGAGGGAGACAGGAGTATATAAAGTACGCTTGACCTCGACTCTTAAGCAATGCGAGACTTATTGGGTGTACCCAAACATATTATGAATACAAAATTATAATTGGTCATTAAATTAGTTTTTAAAATTACCTACCATATGATTTTGGCTACCAAAGGAGATTGATCACTAAAAATTAGTTATCTAAGTTTTGGCTACCAAAATGATTTAGTTTCTAAATTGGTCTTTAATTATTTAGCGACCAATTATAATTTGTTATTTGTAATAGTGATTATTTTAGTAACCAATATTTTTTTTTTTTGTAAATTAGTATCTAAATTGGTTACTATAGTGAATAACTATTTTTTTTTCTAATACGAAGATTTCTTTTAGTATATATATATATATATATATATATATATATATATATATATATATATATATTTTGTTTTTTAAGAAAAGTTATATAAGATATCTTTTATAGCAAAAATACATGAATGTTATATTATAATTTATTATGAAACTTGTTTCTCATGATAAATACTCCATGTATATTATTTGTTAAGAATGTTTTATATTCATAAAATATAAGGATAAATAGATTTATATTTTTGGATTATTTTTAGAAGAAAAAGAAATATCAACACTAATATATAGTGATCAAACTTATACAACATTAAAATTAAAAAAATTAGATAATTATATATATAATCTATTAAAAAATCAATGCTTTCAACGAAACGTTGAAAATTCTATCGTACGTCTTGATTTCTTCTTATATATAGCAAATGGATTTTTATTTCTTTGAGTGTACAATAATTCATGAATATAATATTAGGAGAATCCATATTATAAAGCATACCTTCTTTTAATAGAGTCAAATGCTAAAGAGACAAATTGAAAGTATAATCGAAACAAAACTTATGACAATTCTCTATGGTAGTATAGATGATTGTCTAACAAATACTCACATAAAATGTAAATAAAAAAAAACTACAAATTTTTAAAATAGTCAATTTTTATAAGTGGTTGATTTGTGAGATTTTATACATAAATGATTAGATTTTTTTTCTTTTGTTGAAAATCAATATTCTTGTGTACTAAATTATACATTAAATACTTTCCCTATTTTGAGTGGGATAATCGAAATAATTTTATTTATTTTTACAATGAATAGAGGTTTGTTTTACCGTGTAAACATTTGTTTTTGTTTTATTATATAATTATTAATATATTTTTATTCATCATACTTCCAAAATTAGGGATAATTGCTGCTTTGTGACCTCGTTCTAATTTTAATAAAGAATATACGAATCGATCCTGTATACATGAAATATTTAATTTTTTAAATTCAGCATAAGTTGTGAAAGTTTCAATAAGGACACCTAATTTTTTTAATGTTATTAATAAAACTAAATGATATTAATAAAATTTCTTAATTTTTGAAAAATTTAATTAGTTTTACTTATATTTAAGTCTTGAAAAAAATGTTTTAAGTTATTGAGCATTTTAATTAAAATAATATGTAAACGTTAATAAATAATAAAGAACCCTAAACCCTAAACAAAATTTTCTAGATTTAAGAAATTCTCTAAATTTTGGTGGATCAAACTCCAAATTTTTTAAACTACAACTGTAAGTAAATTAAAATAAATACATAAAATATTTGGAAAAAAGTTTTAGGGATATGGATGGGGTTGATAATATATCTATCTCAACTTAATTTAAATTGAGTTTTTTTAATTCAAAGAAGGTCATAGTTACAAATTATTAATATAGTTGGTTTACACTTGTCACCTGAATTGATAAAGGGAAAATATGTTTTTTTTTTTTTTTTATAATAGGGTGAAATATATGTTTGTGTACTTAAATTTAAAATTTGTCTTCGTCTCAAGATATATTTTGGTCCTAAAATTTTAAACAATTATATTCATCGATTTATAAAGTTTGAAAAGTAAAATATTTCAAATTTAAGAAGGTAAGCTTATGAACTAAAAATTACTTAACTCTTTATAATATTTATCTTTGATTTTCTATAATTCTTTTTAAATACGTCACTTTAATATTTTCTATATTTAAATTTAATATTTAACTGCCGATTTTGTATTCTCACAAGTGTGATAGATGAACAAAATTTAGCTAGTGTGATATTAGTAATTTTTATATATTCAAATTTAACCATAAAAAATATAAAAATATTAAATTAACGTATTTATTTTTAAATTTGAAGACTAATTAAAATTTTTGAAATAGAAAGACTAAAATCAAATTTTAAGAAAAGTATAAAAATAAAAAACATATTTAGTCGTATACAATTCTAAAAAATCTATAAAATAATCAATAAATCATTTTCCATCAACAAATAATCCAACCAATAAAAAATATGTAGTAAGCAATTAATTTCAAAATTTAAATAAGAGTTTATTTTTCATATATTATATTTTTTACTTGAAAGGATATCCATAAATAATGTATAGTAAATTTGAGTTTGTAAGAGTTTAATTTATGTAATCCTAACCGTATACTGTAATTTTATGATATTTTAATATTTTATTAAAATTGAAAAGATGATAGTTTTTTTTTATCTATTGACTATATAGAACTCTTTATATTCATATTTTTTATAAAAATTAAACTCAGAGATTTAAAATATAAACTAAAAAAGTTGCTCAATTACAATAATAATTATAAAAATAATAGCCAAATTCTTTATGAAATAAAGATTAATCTTACCATATATTATTGTATTTAATTTAATAATTTCAAAATTTAAAAAGTTCTCATTTTATAATTTACACGCGTAACACTGCGCAAGAGATAAGAAAACAGAACATTGTGCTTGTTCTCAATCCATCAATGGCGTCACCATTATCTTCTCTCTCCTCTTCCTCTTCTTCACTCTTTCACCACACCTTCACCGGGAGCTCGAAGGTTCCAATTCACTTCCCCAACCAAACTGCGCACTTTTTTGTCTTCGCTCAGAAGAAGGCAAAGAAAACTCGAAAGGTTACATAAAATTCCATGCTCTAACACGATAAAGCAATAAAATTTCGTGCTTTTTAACACAATTTGGATGTCAAATTTGAATTTTGTAGTTGTACAACAAATGGGTATGCTCGTTTTCTTCTAAATGTATTTGTATTTTGCAGCACTGTATATTCACTTGGTTAGTTATTTGTGAAATCAGATTATTCTGAAGGAAGATGTGGCTGCTGTGGGAAAGCAAGGACAACTCCTTGATGTGAGGGCTGGATTTTACAGAAATTACTTGCTTCCTTTGGGAAAGGCACAACTTGTTACACCCCAGATACTCAAGTAATGTGTAACTAAACCACCTAGGTCTTGGATGGCACATTAATTTATCTAATAAATTTGTTTTCACATTTCAATATTTTGGACTAGTGCTTGGAATTTGCATTTACATTACCCTTCGTAGTAGAAATGATGGTTTCCAAAGAAGCAGTAGGTTGCTTCATGCTTGGATAAGTTTCCAGTTAGTGCTGTCATTGTAGTGTCATGAAAAGTAATCTCTGATAAGAGGTCGTTTGAATGTAATTTATTTGTGTATATAATCTTCTGGATTTGATTGGAGAACAACAAAAAGATTGCTTTTAGTTAATAATTATACTAGTAATGACTTTAGGAAGTTACTTTTATTTCACCCATTGGGCTTTGATGTTCTGGGTTGGATAGGGTTTTCATGTTTTTTCTTCTTTGAGTTGTTCCTGCTGTATTAGTTCAATAACAACTGCTGCCATCTTGGATTGCCAAATGGAAATTGGCCTCTTTCAAATGAGATTGCTTTTGTGGCATTTTTATGATAAAATTGTAAAAATTCTGTGTTTGTGAGTGTAATAAATCTTTGTTTTAGTAATTTGATCATTTCTTTGTTTCAGACTTTTTTTATCTGTTTCTTTTATAGAAGTAATCATTGAAATTTAGGGCTAGCTATTTCTTTGTGCAGTAAATGCTGTTAAAATAAAATATGATCGCCTCAGTTTTGAGCTGAGTTTACTTTGATTGTGCTTAGAACTCTTCATTTTGACCTTCTCTCCCAGGGAAATGAAGATAGAAGAAGAAAGAATTGAGGCTGAGAAAAGACGGGTAATTTTTCCTTTCCTCCCCAGTCCCTACTTGGATTCAGGGTTACTATCTGTGAATAGCATTAGGAATGAATGCTATGCTGTTGAGCTCCAAGTGTAAACCTTGCATCAAGAGCTGTAAACTTGTAAAAAAAAGAGTTCTATATGACAGAATGTGCACATCTTCAATGGTTATCCCTGTAGTAAGTTTGCATGCAGTAAAGCGCTCTCTTTATGATATCTGGTTATCTGCATCCAGGAAAATTTACATCCAATTCCATACTATCTTCTGAATTTATTAACAAGTATTTTCCCCCATGCACAGTTCTTTTAGACATATGCTGTCCATGTTTACATTTCTGCAGGTAAAAGAAGAGGCACAACAACTTGCTCTAATTTTTGAAACTGTTGGGGCTTTCAAGGTGAAGCGTAAAGGTGGTAAAGGAAAACAAATTTTTGGAAGGTGAGATTTGTCTTGCACAATTAGGAGAAGTCAATTTATGTCCTTGTATGAATATTTGTGTCTGATGTTTGGATGCTTTTTAGTGTCACTGCTCAAGATCTTGTTGACATAATCAAGGCACAGCTTCAAAGGTACCATCTTTTACAAAATTCTTTTATTTTGTTAGTATTATGGATGTTCTTTGATGAAGTACCGTACTATACAGTCACAAGTTTTCCTTTTCTTTAATGTGGCTAAAATTCACCGAGTTTCTAAATTTTTTTTTTTTTTCATTTGATTCTGGAGCTTTCTCTGATTTTTGGGTGTTAATATCGTGATATTTATGGAATATGAACCAAAATTCCGAAATAGTAATACAGTCATTCAATATCCGATGCTTAATTTAGCAAATTTCATATTATTTGGAGTGTGTATGCATAATATGTTTCATGTGATAACTCGGTATCATCCACCAGTATTGCTAGTGTATTTCAGTAGTGCATCTGATTTTACCTTTTTTCTCCCTTTCCAATTGCTAGTAGAAAGTACAATATAATCCAACTTTATCAATGTAAACGGTCCATGCATAATTCTATGGATCAATCTATACAATGTTCTACTTGATTACCATTTTAGAAAAATTCCAAACTTGTGCACTCTTCAATTTATATGGTATTTTTCTATACGGGGTTCAATGTTCACACTTGAAACAATCTTCCTATTTCTGAGAATCTGTTGGGGGAAGATCATGTAAGTACATTCCACTGCAAAAAAGAAAAATGGGGAGATGATTTGTTTTTCCAATATTTATTTCATATCTGTTTTGTAATCTGAATGAGTAATGTTGCTTTAAGATATATTGTCCTGTGATTCATTTCTAGAGAGGTGGACAAGAGAGTTGTTGATCTTCCGGAGATCAGGGAAACAGGAGAATATATAGCAGAGTTAAAGCTTCACCCAGAAGTTACAGCTAGAGTGAAGTTGAATGTTTCTGCCAACTAAAAGCACTAATATTTTCTGAAGTTCCTTTGCTAAATGGACAATTTGAAGCTACTAGTTTGTTTACCTTTGTTCAAGGTGCATAACCATCTTATGATGATGAATCTTCAAGCTTCAAGCAGTCTGTGATCTTGTTTGTAATCATGCCATGAGTCTCAGATGAGGAAGGGTTTGTCATAGGTCCAAAATGGGAACTGTCTCTTATTTGAACATTTTTGTTCTGTTCATACCCCATTCTTGAATGTTTATTCAAGTTTTAGGACAATGTAATGCACTACTGTGTTGTTGGTAAAGGCTATTTTTTCTTTGATCTTTCCTTGGTTTGGTGAGCATGAAAATGGAATATAAAATGAATCCATTGTTTTTTTCTGCACTTGATTCAATGATTGTGTTTTGCATTCAAGTGTGAAGGCTTTTAGTTTCTTGGAGGCCACTGAAAGATTCAACAATTTTTTCCTGTTGGAGGAGATAAACAAAAAATGTTGAAGATTGACATTTAGTGAATGAGTTGGGTTAACTTCTTATTGACAAAGCGATTGTCTATGTTTTTATGAACACCCTGTAAAATTTTGTCTACTCTTTGGAAATTCCATCTATTCGTTTAGAGTAAATGGTCATTCTGGTTGGTTTTTCAATTTATTGAAGGACTCTTACTCATTGGTTATTGAAATGAAATAAAAAAGAATGTTCTTGAAAGTTTAAATTGTAATGAATTGACGAAAAGAGAAAAGAAAGTATTAAGATCCATGTTGCTGCCCAGGATCGAACTGGGGACCTTCAGTGTGTAAGACTGACGTGATAACCACTACACCACAGCAACTTGGTTGAAGGCTTTATCAATAATAATCTTATTACATTATTCTTAATACGTGTATGGATTTACTGCATTCATCACAGTGTAGCTTGCAATTGTACAACTGAATCATGTGTTTTATTTATTTTTTTAAATTACTTTTACATTAACTTTATTTGTTACTCATGTTTCATTCTCATGAAATATACATTTTAAAAGTTGAAATATAAGGAAACAAATACCAGCAATATACTCTTTTAAATGTATTTTTTTTACTGTTGATTAATATTTATTAAAAATGAGAAAATTGTATAGACTTGTTCTTATTTGATAATGGATACCTTTCACTTTCTAATAAATTTTAATATAAACGTGTATATATATATATATATATATATATATATATATATATATATATATATATATATATATCACAAATAAAAACAGTAATTTTAAAGGAAAATATCTTTTTTTAAATAAAATTTACTTTTTAGTTAGCGTTAGACATTGGCGGAACATAGGTTTGACAAGTGAGCCACGGCTCCCGAATGATTTTCTTTTATTTTTTATATATTTAAAAAAATATTTATATATTATTATTTTATTTATATTAATTTTAATGATTTTTATTTTATTTTATTTTTTATATATTAAAAGTATTTATGTATTATTATTTTATTTATATTAATTTAATTTGGAAAAGCTTTTTTAAAATTTAAAAATCATCTTTTTTCTTTGTATTTTAATTTTTTTATAATTTTATATTTGGTTTCTCTCTTTTTCCTGCCTCCATTTCTTCCTCTCATCTTATTTTTATCCTAATTTTCACCATCAATTTATTATTATTTTCAAAATTAAATTGCATTACGTTAAAATTGAGAAGTTAAAAAACGTTTTGGATCGAACAATTTCTTCTTTTGAGTAAGTTCATTTTTTACCATTTTTTTTCGAAGCAATATGTTTTCGTCTTGTATGTGACTTTTCTACGTTCTAGACATATCTCTATCTATTAGAGATCATAAAATCATGCTCTAATTGTTGATCAAACTCTTCTTTGTGTAGATATAACTATTTTAGACTTTGAAGATGTGTAAGAGAAGAGCAAGATTAGGAAAGAGAAGCTAATTATTTAGAAGTTATTAATTTTCTTAAAATATTGAGTCTTGCTTTTAAAATTTAATTTGATGTATTCATAATTTTATTTTTTGTAAATAGGTGAGAGGTGACAAATTTATATTAGAAAAATTATGGTAAAAAGTAAAAGAAATGATTTTTTGTTTCAAGAGGAAGGCTTGTGATGAAGATGCAAAAAATGCATCTAATTTGAAAATGCTTTAGAAGGTGATATGGGGAAGTGTGTTCAAATTTAGCAATACCCACCAAATCAAATTGATGAGATACGAATGGCTTATCTAAAATGATGTCCATATCAAATACATTTAGAAAATTTTCCGTTGTCTGGTAAAGATGATCATCCAAGAAGATTTCAGTTGATGATAAACTTTATGTTACTCTTTCATATATATTATTGTCATATTATTTAGATTCTATTGTCATGAGTGATTGTTTTAAAGAGGAAAAAATATGTAAAGAAATTATTTGTTTTTAATTAAAAAAAAATTTATATATAACAAATATAATTTGTCTCTCTAAAATTTTTGTTCAAGTTCGGCTGGTGTTAAGTGTAAACACTAGTTTTTATTTATTTTTTTCACTTTTACAATGTATTAAGTTATAACCCACAAACTATGGAAATTGGTTTCCTACTAGTGATGGTGATTTTTCGTAAATCTCTCTGATATATAAGAAATTTAGGGATTGAATCAAATTCTTATGTGATTGCTCTAGTTCATAGGTTTTAAGAATAAAATGCATAAAAAAGAGTTGTAGACCAAATAGAAAAAATTCAATAGAAGCAAATAGATATAGCATAACAAGTAGAGAATAAAAGAATGAAAAACAAGAAACGAAAATATACTTTTTCTTTTACTAGAAAATCCCTTTAAGTAAAAAAGAGTCTATACCTTAACAAAAAACACCCTTTTTATATTAAAAAAATTATAATTAATCATCATAATTAGTTGGATTGACAAATCTAATTTAAGATTTAATTACACTTAAAACTCCTCTACCAAACTTAGCGTGTATAATCGTTCAACATTTGATAAAGATTGTTGTTGTATATATTGATGTTATACATTTTCAAATCGAATAACTCACCATTATTATTCAAAAGTAACAAGTCTATTTAACATAGTACATTTAACACCTACAAACTATTTTTTTCATGTATGTAATTTGTCTTCAATCAACCGACAAGATTTTTACCACCACAAATATCTTAACACCAACCAACAAGAATTCTTGGAATATTATCAAAATTTCTCCCAACAAAAGTACCTTACGTTAAATTGGTAAATATTCATAATGTTGTCAACAATGTCAAAATCTGTTCAACAGTCATTTTCAGTTCTAGTAACTAGGTTTTGCAAAAGTTAACCAAACCCCAAACCAAGGAAGTGGATCTTTAGAACATATATATTCCACAAAGAATGAAATGAAATGCCACTAATTAATTAATGAAAAAGAAGATGCACACCAAACACCGATTGGCATCTTAATGAATGGTTTTGGTTGAGATATTTGGAAACTAAACCTTGCTTATGGTCAAGACTCAACACCAATAGGGTATTGATTAAGCAATTGATTAATGGTGTGGAAATTAATTTAAGATTAGCAAGCAACGACACACATAATTTATGGCCGGCCAAATGCCTACTTTTCTGGTTATGGCCACAACCAGCCACATAGTAAACCAACTCATGCATTTGAGACATTTGTCTCCATCACCAAGAACCTTGAACCCATGTTGCCCTAACACACATCTTTTTGAAGAGAAAATTAGAGTTCAGATTTTCTGAATTTTTGTTATTGTCATATGTTGAATATTGAAAATATACTATTTTGACACTTTAAATATCTTTTTAATATATTTTAAAATTTCAAAATCAGTATCTATATTCTAAAGACACGACAAGAACAATACAATAAACTCCAACAGAAAATCCAAACTTAGAAAATTATATTTGAAATCCAAGAATAATTGTGGAAGTTTCACATTAAGTAAAAAGAAGAAAGTTGAATACGAAAAAAGATTGTTTTAAGTTTTTAGATTAAATATCCAAGTATAATAGTGTAAACAAATTGATACACTCATCCATGATACAAGGAATACTCATATCTATGATTTTTCACTTCTATAGTACTCGTTGTTTACCAAATTAAAATTAAAACTTTGTCTCTAATACTACCGATGGATCTTTTGGAAAGATTTTTCAAAAATACACAATATCAATGAGTCTAACCTAAAATTTTAATTTTATGAATTTTTAGGTCTTTTACTTCATGTGTTTAATTTTTTCATCTTTATTCAATATAAAATTCAAATTCTAAATTATATTTTACGTGAATTGAGCTAATATCTCATTATTGTATAATGTCCTGAATTAATCCCCTCGTGGTAACAAATACAGTAACACAATGCATGAATAAGTATATAGTTCAGTTAATTTCCTCATTCTTTTTCACCAAAAGGACATTGACATCTCAGTAGATACCACGGTTATGTCTGGTCGTGCCTAGTAATTGAGAATGTCCATTTTGGAGTAAGTTAGGTAGTCAAGTGAAATTTGTACACAACCCCATCATCTCTTTTCGGGAAATTATCTCATATATAGAATAAAAATCAGTTTTTTTTTTTCTACATTGAACAAACATCGCTGAAGCGCGTATTACACTGTCATAAGTTGCGTGAAGAGAAATTAAAACGAGGCGTTGAGAAAGCAAGCAAAGTAATTGTTGTTTGTGACATACGAGAATATATATATAATATGATGAATAAAGTATAATAAAGGAGAATATAAATATAAATAAAAATATAAAGTGGAAGGTTATTTATTACATTAATTTATTATAGGACATGGAGGGAACATCTCCAACTACATGTGCTAATGTCAATGAGTGATATCTTGTTATGCATTCGGACACCTCACGCAATGTACGTGTCCACATGCTTCGCCAAAACGTGCACATTACTAACTTTAGATAAGTGCCCACTCAAACTCACTTCAAACTCTTCTATCTCTCTCTTTCTTTTTTTCTTAATTCAACTTTTATCTCTCACTCTTTCTTTCGTTATTTGTATTTCTCGATACTATTTTCCGTGGAAGAGAGGAACTGAAATTCGTGTCTTTTTCTCATCTTTTGTTATGAACAAAATAAATAATGGTGACGATTTGTAGCTGCAAAAGAGTAGATAAAGAGTAGTAGTAGTAGTAGTACTAACGAGTGGGTGATGGGTCCAACTCCAAAGAGTGGACCATTCATTCGTACAAGTCCTAATCAAATGCACTTGTGGCTTCAAAGTTAATAGTATCTTTCTTGGGAGCATCAACTTTCTATTCTATGGGCTCAAAACTCCCATAGCATAATCCCCAAACCAATTATTAATTAATCATTATATACGTGTGTTGAAAATTAAAAAGTGGAGAACAAATTAGTTTGTTAATTAGGTGAAACCTATTAGTTTGAAGCGACTAATGGCAAAAAAGTTGTGGGGAGGATGAGATTAACATAAATGGAAAGATATTTGGTTGAGAGAGAGAGTGGGAACCATGTAAATTGAAAGATGGGCATGCATATGTATGGTGGTAGAGCATATATATATATTTATCAAACAGTTTTGACAAATCCTTTATTCTCTTCATTAATGAAAGGAGTGGGAATGGGTAGTGAGTGTGAATGAGAAAGTGATGTTTTAGCTTTATTGTAATGAAATCCAAAACAAGTAAAGGAACCTAATCCACCACTTTTGGTTATGGTTTTGGTTATGGTCATGGTGATGCCAAAACCAAACCCTAGCTACCAATGCCAAACCACTCTCTCTCGCACATCGCCCTCGATTATCCCCTCAAACAAGAACTTGCAAATACACCCAAATTAAATAAATAATTCAATAAAAGATGCCCTATGAACTATCACTCACTTTTCGTGAATGAAAGGCAACCACATCAACACTAACCACTTACTTACTCAAAGTATTCCAACTTCAACAAGTAGATCGATCACATATATCAAAATGGTAATTATTAATAAACCGAATTAGGAATAATAATCCAAAAAAATCGATAATTACGAATAATTGTAAATTAAAAATAACACTAATAATTCACATTGATATCAAAATAATAATTCTGTGAAACTCCGATCCCCACCCGGATCTCTAATAAAGACAATCTACCAAAGCCGGAGTACCAACCAGCATCTGAGTTGTTACCGGAAATTGAAACTTAGCCTCCCGGATATCATCCTCCGGCGCCGGGAGGTTAAGATCCAATTGCAAGACGCTCCGCGGCGGCGAAACGGTGGTGGCCACGGCGGTGACGGTGTTAGAACTGGAAGTGTCGACAGTGTTGGTGTTCGTTGATGATGCCCTATGCCTCCTCATGTGTCCACCCAATGCTTGTCCTGATGAGAATTCCGAACCACAGATGGAACATTCATGAATCTTGCCCTTGTTGTTGCCATGACCCAATTGAAGGGAAATCGGAGGACCACTTTTAACGTTAACGGTATCCTCTTCGAACCGATCATAGGTTGTAACAGCCACGTGCGGCGACTGAGAGGGTGGTGGTTTTTTCTCTTCGGGCGAAAGTTTGGGCTTTTTGTGACTCGCCCTGTGTCCACCGAGTGCTTGAAACGAAGGGAACGTTCGGTTACACGTTTTGCACTCATAAATAAAAAAGCCAACTTTGGTGTCAACGGCGGTTGTTGCGGTGGTGGTGATGGTGTTACCGTTACCCTTTGCTGTCTTGACACCGTTATGATCTTCAACTTGTTGCTTGTGATGATGAGGTTGACGAGGTTGATGAGATTGATGAGGTTGATGAGGTTGATGAGGGTGAGATTCCCCTCCTTGGGCCAAGAGAATCAAACAATTTGCCATGTCTTCTTCTTCGCTCTCACAAGTGGTGGTGGAGGAGCCACCGGAATTAGGACTGGAGCAACTGGTGGTGGTGGTTCCAGTGGCGGCGGCGGTGGCGGCGGTAACAACGACGACACCAGAAGGGGACAAAAGCCTCATCCTTTTGGTGCGTTTGCCCTTGGCTATGTTGCTCTGGGTAGAGCTAGAATTGGAATTGGAATTAGAATTAGAATCTAAACCTTCCATCTCCATAACCAAACCGAAACAAACCCAAGTGATGAAAAACAAAGGCTCAACGCTGCAGTTTTATATGTAAAAAACAATGCTATTTAAGGTAAGAGAGAGAAATGTGATTACGATGTAGTGATGGAATTGAAGTGGTTATGTTGTGTGGATATATATATATA
>Ga0214545_1001574_pt1 | contig 42979 bp, 21 predicted proteins | sample CNSS4metaG_FD_160064 | JGI IMG/M metagenome (GOLD analysis project Ga0214545, IMG submission 160064) | Root nodule microbial communities from cowpea collected in UCLA plant growth center, Los Angeles, California, USA - CNSS4 | ecosystem: Host-associated > Plants > Roots > Nodule | place: USA... | reverse complement strand
TTGTTATTATAATTTTTTAATAAAAAAAAAAAAAAAAAAAAAAAGAAATACAAAACAAACAAAAGAACTTTAATGAAAAGTATTCAAAATTGACTGTCAAGTTTAAAACTAACTGAACCTATGCAAGTTAAAATCCTAAAAAATATTAAATATAATCCTAGTGTCTTATAAATATGGAATTTCATTCGCATTTTTAACTATGTCTAATAAAAATTGGAACATCAGTTAGATTTGGTTGTTTTGGTGAAAACAATACCTGTCTTCGAGAAAGACTTTTTTTTTTTTTTACTTTTTTTTATCAAATATATTGTTGTGCACTTCTTCCTTGTAATTTTAGGTGTCAATATAGATTTTTCAAAAAGTCCAAATAAAAAGAATGAGAAGTAAAAATTATAAATTCAAAATTTCTTACCGAAGTAAATTAATAATTTTATCTTAATTTATATAAAACTGAAGGAGAAAACTTCAGACAGAGAATTTATATAAAAAAAGTTAATTTCATTTTTATTCATTTATTTGACCTCTAATTAGTTTATTTTATTTTCTTCTCTTTACAATTATTTGAGAAGTTTATTTAAATGAGCTTAATTTTATAATCAGCATTTAGTTTCCAATATATATATATATATATATATATATATATATATATATATATATATATATATATATATATACTGCCCATTGCTTAAATCAAATAAGTATTTCAAAAAATTTGAGCAATAAAATATTACGGAGATGCATATTTTGAAAATTTTATTTGATAAACACAGTGGATAGTAAAAACAAATATAAATATTAAATAAAAACAATTCAAAATCAGATATTTCAACTTTTCATGAAGGCGAAGGCCAAAAATGCTTCTTCAATACAAATAGATGAAATATTACATCACGAACAAAAGAGTCAATGGCTATGTGCTGGAAAATAATATAAAAAATAGTGAGAAAGAGTATATGATTAAACCAGAGATTATAAAATGATTTGATTGCCCAAACAATGTTTCAATAGTCCAACTCAATCCAATTTTATTACTTAGTGTGAAAATCATAAGAAACTGCTCCTGCATCCCTCTCTTATCTCAATTGTGAACCAATTCTATTTAAGAGAGAAAGGAAAAGAACTAATCTAAATTTCTTATATTTGTATTCTGCTAGATTACTGTGCTACTTGAACACAATGTCCACAGCTGTTACTCAGCAACCTCAACATTTAGCATTATTCGGAGAATACAAACGTTGGTTGCGTTTGTCCCTTTATACAATCTTTCTTCTGGTAGGCCAATGCACAGCCACACTTTTGGGAAGGTTCTACTTTGACAAAGGTGGTAAAAGCAGATGGATTGCATCATCTGTTCAATCTGCTGGGTTCCCTATACTAATTCCACTCCTATTATACTCCGACAAATCAACCAACCATGATTCCTCCAAAACCAAAACCGAACCAAGACGTTTAGTCATGATTTCCTTGTACATAGGTTTTGGTCTAATGTACACAGGAATGGACCTTTTGTATGCATATGGACTTTCATATCTTCCTCTTTCCACTTTTGCCTTAGTTTGTGCCACCCAACTAGCCTTCAATGCGGTATCTACTTACTTACTCAATTCCCAAAAGTTCACTGCATTGATATTGAACTCTATAGTTGTTCTTACTATGTCAGTTATCCTAATCGCACTCAACACTGAATCCGAGGACAGAAAGGACCTTCCCAGAGAGAAGCAACTAATTGGGTTCTTTTGTGCCCTTGCTGCATCTGCCACGTTTGCTTTACAACACTCTCTCTTGCAGCTCTATTTTGTGAAGGTTGCAAAGACCGAAGAAACCTATTCTTCTCTGTTGAGGATGAATTTTTACCCCATGCTCGTTGCTACAGTCGCTGGCCTTGTGGGGTTGTTTGGAAGCGGAGATTGGAGAAGTATGGGAAGAGAGATGAAGGAGTTTAAATACGGTGGAGTGTCTTACGTAATGACTCTGGTTTGGATTGCTGTGACATGGCAAATAGCGTGCCTTGGTATGTTAGGGTTGATTTTTGAGGTATCTTCATTGTTCTCTGTTGTCATCGGTAACTTGGAACTAACCATAACTCCTATCCTTGCTGTCTTTGTGTTTCATGACAAGATTTATGGGGTGAAGGTTATAGCCTTCTTGTTAGCTATATGGGGCTTTCTGTCCTATATATACCAACATTATCTCGATGACCAAAAGGCCAACCAAGATAAAACTGATGATGGCCTTGGGCTTTCAAAGGTAGAAGAACAAACTTGATAATAGAACAGCACAAATAAAGTTTTTCAAAACTATTTTTATGCATTGAGTTTAAGCACAAATTAAAGCATAGTTTTTTTTTTCTATTATAGTTGATTTTTATAACGATTAATTAGTTGATAGTATAATTGTTTTTATACCAAGAGTATATACAATTTAACTTCGGCAATGCATAAGGAATACAACAATAGATGTAACTTGAAGTCTGAACAAACCTTCTATACATACCGCCTAACATCTCTTGTTAGCTTTCTGTACGGTAATGATAATATCTTGCCCTCGTGTTGCCATTGGCGCATATCTGTACGGCAATGATAGTATCATAAATATTCCCCATATTATCAAAATGAAAACACAGTATATGAAAAAGAATAATCTCCTTTTAAAGGATCTCCTTTGCATTCCTACAGATTATGATACAAGTGTAACTCTAACTCAATAAAGGATGCAACACAAACCATCGTCAGGCTTTAAAAAGTCCAACTAATTAAACTCGCTTAATTCTCTTTTCCTTGGTTACAGTAAGAGTGGCTCCTCTTTTCCCACTGTAGTCAAGTGGAACCTGCAGTTGAGATAAATTTATATGAAATTAAATCAAATTACCTAATGGTAAATACATGGAATGTAAAATAGCATATTAAATGCCACTATATTCCACTAATAATAGAAGTTTTGAATAATCTGAAATTAAAAACAAATAACCATTACCATAATTCATTAATAATGCCCGTCGTCAGTCATCTAAAATTAAAAATAAATAACCATCTCACTCAAAATCAATTGACAGCATATAAAAGAAAACATATTGCAGTGCATAAAAGGAAAAAAAATTAGGGAAAACCACTTCAATCCTTGAAAGTATTAAACTTAAAAATGGTCCTTCAAAGTGTAATTAGTCTATCACTTTTCTTATCATTAGAAAACATCTCACATGATACATATATTGCCTTGATGTTTTCTCTACTTTACAGGTTTCAAACTTAATTTCAGTTCGAATATAAGGAAGAGTGGCACATATATATTGTCCTGAAGAACCTTGAAATGGAAAAATTCATAAACTCAGACGTTGTACAAAACACAACCATGAAAAACAACTTCGAAAAGCATAAATTGAAAAATTAACATTAGCCCTTTGGAACTAGTCCGAGTGACTCCGCCATGGACCAAACTTCTTCGAGACATAGACATGGTTGGTGCTCATTTTCTCCCAAGCAATCAAAACTTTATGACTCCCATTAATAATGAAATACCCACCTTGGTCATACTAGCATTCCCCAAGCTCAGTCAAATCCTTCACTGAATTTTGGTATAATGTGCAGTAACTAGACCAAAGCATTTTAGGAACCTATCATTAAATAATAACAAAAAGAAAAAGCGTAAACACTAATCAGGAGTTTGAGCTTAATCGTTGAAAAACAAAATTAAAAACAACCAGATTTTTTTTCCATATACAAAGGTAATGCATGATTGTAAAGAACATCCTTGGTCATTCATCAAAACTAATTTTGTTGGGAGATGCGAAACACCAAAAGACGAAAACATTGCATAAGGTTCTGAAGGTGCTAAAAACATAATATTATTATAAGTCCTTAATTGGAAAAAAAAAATACCAAAGAGATGGTGACATGCAGAGTACTTGCTGCACATCTAAATGAAAAGTGCAAAACAAATTAACCTAACCAAACAGATATATAGGGACAGATAAACCCTAGATTATAGCACAAAAAGTGGAAGTGACGGAATCAAACAATAAATCCAAAATCAATCAAATTAACCTAACCAGCAATAACCCAGAAGAGCGCTAACAGACGAGAAGAGTGATAGACTTAACTATGTCCGACCACGATGAGAAGGCGACGAAGAGTTGCCTGGGCGACAATCAGAGGGAGTCAATGGCGATCGGTAAGAAGGCGACGAAGAAAGATGACAGGGAGACGACGACGACATGATAATGAGCTCCTTGCAGTTTTGGAACTTTCGCGATTTTAGAATCACAAAATGGAGGGAAGATTTTTAAGTCTAAGAATTAAATTTCTTTAGTTCATTTTAATCCATATTATTTTGTTTAACTAGTTCTTGTGCATAGACACCGATATTTTGTTTTTTTTTTTATTTAAATGTAGATAGAAAGAAAAATTAAATTAAATAAAGTTGATTAAAATTAAGATTTGATTAAATAAAAAATTAATATTAAGATTAAAATTAAAAAATTGAAAAAAAATAATCACCCGATGCGTATTTGAACCTAGAAGTTACATATTTTCCAAATAAGAAGTGTTACATATTTCCTTTTCATATATAGCAACACACAGGTCTTCCAATATATTACGAAAATTCTGAGCAACGAGTTTTGAAAATTTTCCACAAAATTTGTAATATTTCTTAATTCTTAATGGGCACATTTTCTTTGAGCCAAGATTTGAGGTATAGATTTTTTGTTGACAATTGTAGCATTAATTATGCAACTATTAATTTTCATGAAAAAATTCAAGGAAAACAAAAATTATAAGTAATGAATAAATCTGGTTCTACACTTTTGATTTCATTTTCCATAGAGCCTCTACCACCTTGTGTACCCTTCCACCACCACACCACTTTCCGTAATTTGATATTTGATTCTTTCTCTCCTTCCACCTCTTCATCTAGTCAAGTTTTCATTCTTGGGTTTTCAATAAACAAGATATTTACACATTTCATCCAATCTTGAATTCTTAAAGTAAATTAACACTATTAATTGATGGCTCAAAATAACATTAAAAACACATGAATACGGAACATGGTACAATTAAATATAAGTAGCGTTATTATAATTTACTCTAAACATAATATAAATTAATTTGTATTACAAATGTTGGACTATTTTAACATAATACTCAGGCACACACTATAATAAGTTTTAAATAAATAAAAAAAATATATATATATATATATATATATATATATAACAATATTTAATGACATATCGATTTTGTCTACACATTTTATATTTTTGTTTTGTTTTCAATTACATTTTAAACTTAAAAAATAATTCTTTTGCCTAATGCCATAAAAAATAGAATTAAATTACTCATGAACTTTATTCTATTGTTTCATAATATATAATTTTTTTCTTTTTTAGTTGTAATTTATATTGTTTATATTATGTTACTTTCCTTCAAATTAAAAATTATGCATTAAAAACGAAAAAATAATAATATGTTTTTAAGTTAAAATAATATAATATAATATAATAAAAAAGATACAGATAAATGAAAGAAGGCGTTTTCTTAAGGAAAATGTTTTTTAACACTAATTATACTAGTTGAAAATCTATTTTTAGAAGTATGTTGATCATTAAAAAACTTAATTTTTTTATTTATGAAAAATTAAAGAATAAAGTAATAGAAGTAAAGTTTATAGAAAATTTTGTTGATATTAAAATAATAATATCCTAATGTAATTATTTGATTGAATATATATCAATATAGCATGTTCAAAAGCTCTCAGTGAGAGAGTGTGAAAATAATAAAAAGGAATTGACTGATACGAAAAAACGGAAGAAAGAGGAACGGAAAGTTGAGCTGCGAAGCCAATAGCGACATCGCAAGTCCACTATATAGGACGCCTCTCCCTTACGTGGTCCATCATCCCAACTCTCTTCCAAATTTTAAAAATATTCTCTCAGAAAAGCGTAAGCACGTAACGGAAAACACACAAACAACAAAAATAGCTTCCCTTCTTCTCATTCCTCTCTTCGTCTTCCTCCTTCCTCTACTACTCCTCTTTCGCTCTTCCACTTCCACACCTTCACTCTCACTCTCACTCTCACTCCTTCCCTCGCCCAACCAACCAATGGACACCTTGATCGCACTTGTCAACCGAATTCAGCGCGCCTGTACGGTTCTCGGCGACCACGGCGCCGGCGCCGCTTTGCCTACACTCTGGGAAGCCCTTCCCTCCGTTGCCGTAGTCGGCGGCCAGGTTCGTTCTTCTCGCTTCTTCCATTCTTCCCCTTTCTATCAATTTCGCTCTATGCGCTACTCATTTTAAGTCTTTTACGTAATGCAGAGTTCTGGAAAGTCTTCGGTTCTGGAGAGCATTGTTGGCCGCGATTTTCTTCCGCGGGGTTCAGGTTCTTTATTCTTATATCTTTAACCGTTCATTCTCTGATTACTAATTTCTGTGTTCTATTCTGATTTGTGATGTTTGGTTAGGAGAGGGAAATTGTTGGATCTTTTGAAAGATAAATTCATTTATCGTTTTCTGTGTGAATCTTGCTTGTGTAATTTAAGTTTTTCGTCATTTTTTAGGGATTGTGACGCGAAGGCCTTTGGTGCTGCAGCTGTACAAAATAGAGCAGGGACTACAGGATTATGCGGAGTTTCTGCACTTGCCTAAGAAACGCTTTACTGATTTCTGTACGTCTTCTTGCTTCTCATGCAAATGATATTTGTTTTTTATTCCCCATTTCAAGATTCTGGAAATAAGAGTTCCTTAGACTACACATTGCAAACTCTGCATGCATGCCTTTCTTTCTTTCTTTTCAAACTATGTAATCTGTAATGTAGTGAAGTGTTTGTAGCCTGTTTTATCTTTGAATTTTTTTTTCTTTTTTTTCTTGCTGATCTGTCATCCTTTCAGGTTTAATTCTTTGTTTTTTGCATTGGTTGCTAAATATTGTGTCTCGCAACTGCATGTTTTTCATCAACACACAATATCTTAGTTTCTATTTGGCTTGCTACATTAGCATTTCCTGATCAAAGACTTAAAACCTCAACCGATGGTCTCTGGAATCGTGATGACATGAATTATGTTTTGATAGTGTAGGACATTTTACAAAAGATCATCCGTGTAACACTGATTACATGCTATGCATGATTCTTTGGTTGCCTAAAATGATATAATGACATTCGCTGCAAGTGTTATATCTTTTGGTAAATGCTAAGGAAGTTGACACCAGTGAAATTTTTTGAATATATGGTTTACAATACTCAGAAGTAGATAAGCAATTTTCCTATCTTTTGTTTTAGATAAACTATATTTAATTTGATGTTCGTTATCTTTTCATCTTCTATAGCTATGGTTCGAAAGGAAATTGAAGATGAAACTGATAGATTGACTGAAAAAACAAAGCAGATATCTCCTGTTCCTATACATCTCAGCATATATTCCCCGAACGGTAAAGAATTTATATTTATATTTACATTTTCATTTTTTGGTGTGATATGTACCGTACTATTCCTATTCTTAGAAACCCTCTCATGGTTCTGGGATATGGGAAGAAAAAGGTTTTTCTTTTGTTGTCTTGAAGCATAATTGATGTTTTGTGGGAGAGAATATGTAATCAGTCCTTGTCTCCTGAAATCTTGATATTCATGGCTATATGTGCTATTTACTTATTGATTTATTTGATGCTATATTTTTAGATTATAGTTACCAAGTTATGTGACTTGCATTGCTTAAAAATTATAGGCGATCCAGGGTTTTTTTCCTCAGTGCCGTATTTATAATTGAATTGCATTATAAGGTAAAGAATTAATATCATTCTGAAGGAAGAATATTATAATAATCAAGGAACCACCATTCTAATTTTATAAGGGAATTACGTGTGCTTGGCTGCCTCTGCCTATAGTGGGGTTGCTGTCTGTATGTGAATTGTCAATTTTTCATTTTGTTTTTGTGACATTAAAGGTTTTCTATTTTGTTGTTGATAGTTGTCAATCTAACACTGATCGATCTGCCTGGTTTGACAAAGGTTGCTGTAGGTATGTTTTCTTTTTATTGTTTTTTTCTCAAATATACAAAGATTCTTATTATCATTTTCCTTTTTTCGAATAACAAGTCAAGGATCTTCCATTTTTTCAGAGGGACAGTCCGAAAGTATTGTTCAAGACATTGAAAACATGATTCACTCATATGTTGACAAGGTAACTGAAGACGTGCTTTTATAACTATAGGAAGAAACCTTCTCTTGGTCTTATCTCTTTCTTTACTTTTCTTATTTGGTTGCCTTAAAGTAGTTGTCTGTCCCACGTTGGATAAAAGCCTATGAAAGATGATATATAATAAGTTTATCTTAATTTAAATTACTTCTCCATTTCCTGTGATTAACGCACTGGAAATTGTTGGTCACATTAATTCTTTCGTCAAAAGTTGTTAGCATTTTGAATTTTAAATGTTGTTGAGACTTTTTAACTTTTTTCAATATTATATTATACCTTGAATGTGTGGCAGAACGATGATAATAATTTGAATTTGCTCCTTCCAATTAATTTCTCATTTTACATAATTTGTCGTTTTCATAGATTTACTGTTGTTTCAGCTAAGGCCCCTTTTTGGAAATTGTCCATCACATCATTTTTTGTGTTTATGCAGCCTAATTGCTTGATTTTGGCAATTACTCCTGCAAATCAAGATATAGCAACTTCAGATGCCATCAAGGTTTCCAGACAAGTTGACCCTACTGGTATGCTTCATGCATTTTGTACATCGTCATGCTTCAACTATTCAAATTATATGCCTTTATTGTTTTGTTATGCTATTATGGTGTTTTCTTGATACTACGTTCAAAATGTTTAGGGGAAAGAACGTTTGGTGTGTTAACAAAGCTCGATTTGATGGACAAAGGAACAAATGCTCTGGACGTAAGAATCTGGCGTAAACTCGTTAGATTGTATTGTTGACCTGTGATGAACTTAGTCCCGATTTTACGTGAATTTTATTGACATGGGCACAAAATAATTTTACATCCTTCATGTTACCATTTTGAACATCTTGTAGGTCCTTGAGGGAAGATCTTATCGACTTCAAAACCCTTGGGTGGGAATTGTAAACCGTTCTCAAGCAGATATTAATAGGAATGTGGATATGATTGCTGCTCGGTGGAGGGAACGTGAATTTTTCACTACCAGCCCTGATTACTCACACTTGGCCAGCCAAATGGGCTCGGAGTATCTAGCAAGGATTCTCTCCAAGGTTTCTGTTTACCTGACTCGTGCAGTTTTGAGTGTCGCAAGTACATGCTGTTTTGCTAAATTTTTTCTGCTGTCCAAAATTTACTTGGTTGGTTACTTATAGAAGTGATTTGGTTTCAGCATTTAGAGTCTGTGATAAGAGTTCGGCTTCCAAAAGTTGCATCTTTAATTAACAGAAACATTGACGAGCTCGAAGCAGAGTTGACACGCCTTGGTAGACCAGTTGCTGTCGATGCCGGGGTGAGGAGTTATTTACTTTTTTCTGTGTACTACAATATAAAAGTTGAAGTAATTCTTCTAATTTTGTCCCTCTAATTTTATCAGGCTCAGCTGTACACTATTCTAGAATTATGCCGCGAATTTGAACAAGTATTTAAGGAGCATTTAGATGGAGGGTAAGATTTTTGTTTTATTTTCTGTTCAAACTGGTGACCATATCAATAATTGAATGGAAGAGCTGATTATTTAATCTTTGTTGAGAAACTTAAATCACAACCATATATTTTGTTTTTGTATTTTTCTTTTCAATATTTGGGCGTGATTGTGTATTCTTGACCTTTTCTAGTTTCTTTTATTTCCTATCTTAGGCGACCAGGAGGCGATAGAATTTATATAGTTTTCGATCACCAGCTTCCTGCTGCACTGAGAAAGCTTCCACTGGATCGTCATTTATCGTTGCAAAATGTGAGAAAAGTGATTTCTGAGGCAGATGGTTACCAACCTCATTTAATCGCTCCAGAGCAAGGTTACCGGCGCCTCCTGGAGAGCTCACTTCACTATTTCAAAGGTCCCGCGCAAGCTTCCGTGGATGCTGTAAGTGCTTTTGCCTTAGATTGTTTGATTTAGTTCTATTCTTCGATCGGAAGTAATTTGCTTTATTTGATCTTTGTTTATATTTGATCTTTGTTTTATGCTTTCTTTGGAACTAACTTCAATCCTGACTATACTTAGTTAGCTACTGGTATTTCCTAATTCTTATACTATATGCTATATTTGTGGCAGGTTCATTCCGTACTTAAGGAACTATTGAGGAAGTCAATCGCAGAAACACAGGTTTGAGTTATTTTATTTTATTTTATTTTATTTTTTTGTTGCTGATGGGGTGAATGAAGTAACATGCTTTTATTTAAATGACAATGATTGTAGGAATTGAGGCGGTTTCCAACTCTTCAAGCCGAAGTAGCAGCATCAGCTAATGAGGCATTAGAGAGATTTCGTGAAGACAGTAGGAAGACAACGTTACGGCTGGTGGAAATGGAATCATCCTACATCACGGTTGATTTCTTCCGTAAACTCCCTCAGGAAGCTGAGAAGGGAAAGAATCCAGCTCCCTCCTCTGTAGAACAGTATGCTGAGGGACACTTCCAGAGAATTGGTTCCAATGTTTCATCTTATGTCGGTATGGTGTCAGAAACGTTGAGACATTCCATTCCAAAGGCCGTGGTTCATTGTCAAGTGAGGGAGGCTAAGAGATCTTTACTAGACCATTTTTACGCACAACTGGGAAAAAAGGAGGTATACGTATATCATACCTAACTTAGGATCAAACATCTATGGATATGGGGCATTGGGTGCTTGAACTACTGCTAAATATTGAAAATTTCACAGGATCAGATATCTTGATATACAACGTCAAGAGAGATGGAAATATTCTCGACTAATATTTTTCTGTTTATTTTTCAGGAAAGGGAACTTGCACAGTTGCTGGGTGAAAATTCTGAGTTGATGGAAAGGAGACAGCAATGTGCCAAGAGGTTAGAGTTATACAGGTCAGCAAGGGATGAGATTGAAGCTGTTTGTTGGTCGGGATAAAAAGAATTAGATGATGGATCCTGCTTATTATTATTCGCATGAAATATTCCATTTGTTGATATTTTTTATGCTTACGCTGATCTCGATTCAGAGCTCCACTGCTGTGTACCAGAGTTCCAAATTCTGTGTTGTGTGCGAGGTATATTAAATTAATTCTTAATTTCATTGTTATCCATTGATATAATTGTTTAATTAAAAAAAAAAAAAACTCTGGAATCAGGACTCGTTGATTAACTGTATGCAAATTTAATTAATAGTTGACATGTATTAGTCAACTTGGTTTTTTTGACGGGTTAAATTGGTTAATAGTTGTCAAATTAAACATTAAATTAATTAATTAAACATGTTGCAAGAATTAAATTGATTGACTATGCAATTTTTGAAATCAAATTAGTTATCTTTTTGGACTAAAATTTCACTATTTTAGGGCTAATTTGGCTGGTAAATTATATTTAAGAACTAACTTAACAATTTTTTTTTATCAAGATTATTAATTAATATGGACATTACATTATGAATTCTCACAAAAGTTAAAGTAGTCGATGAAATTATTCCATGACTATTGGATTAGGAGGAAATAGATTATTTTCAGTAGATTTTCAACTTGAGATTCGTGTGAATTTGCATAACTAGATTTTTGTATTTATTAAAATTTTCAGCCAAGTTTAAAAGCATGTTCTCTACGGAATAAAATATTGATGTCCATTAAAAATATTGTTACAAATAAGTTTATACAATATAAAAATATGTTTAAAATAAATCATAAATAATGTCAACAAAATACCTTAATATCTTTTTTTTAAAAATAAATATTATCGTTTTTTTTATCTCTCTAGAAACACTCTTGCTCGCTTCTTCTCCATTCTCTATTTTTAGCCTTTTTCCTTTAGGCCTACAAGCCCTCAACTCACATCATATACATAAAGAGATACTGTGAGGAAGATAAAAGGGCGCCTTTAATTACTTTTATTGATTTTATTGGTCTAAATTCTATGTTTAGTTTCTCTTATTTAGCAATTCAAAATAAACGTTGTAATTAGGGCTTTTGATTTGGAAATTTTAAAATACAAGTTGTAATTGATGGTTTAAAGTTATCTCTGTCATATGATGTGGTTCACTCTTATGATCCATCATAAGGAAACTTTTAGCATTTGTTGATGAACTGTAGAATTGCAATAGGAATGAATGGTTTATGGTGGAAGTGATAAATATTTTGAATTGTGTAGCATTAAGTTTAGACTTTGGTGGAAAGGAAATGATGACTAACCTAGAAGATAAGTTTAAGGAATTGAAAACTAATTACATGCTCTAAAATTAGTTCATTAGAGTCTGATATTAATATGGATGTAGGAAGAAGTCTTGTGTGAGATGAATGTCGTGCACAGAGATGTTTGAGAGAAGATGATGTGTATGGAGAAGATGATAATAATGTGGAAGCAGATGAACATGATGCTCATGGAGAAGCTGATGATTAAGGAGATAGTGATGATTACGTGGTAAAACATTCAAGCACGACTGTGAATTCGAAATATATTTGAGTAGAATTTGGAAAAGAAAAAGTTTATACAATTTTTATGTATGGAAAATTATTGTAAACAAAATTGTGACATACATTAGAGAAAAGTTTTTTAAAGGAATTACTTTTAACCTAGCTTATTATAAAGCCAAGAAATTAATACTTGACACTGGACTAGCTTATAAAAGCCAACAAATTGGCACTTGACATCTTATAATTTCTTTTTTTCCCGAGGTTTGAAATAGATGGGTTCAAATGAACTTTTCAACAAAGATGTAGGCCATTTATTGGTATGAATGGTTGCCATTTAAAGACAAAATATGGAGTAAATTCCATCAAAGCAAATTAAGGATATGTTCAGAGATGAATTTGAGGAGTAAAGTTTTTGTATTTTTTTTAAGAAATTTAGACCTAAAAGTGGACAGATTTGTAAAGTTTAGGAGCGTCGGTGGAATTGATTTTTTCAAATCAATTTTAATTGATTGAGAGATTAGAAATAGTAAATTTAATATGAATGTGAATTTATCATCTTAAAATTAATTTTGAATATATATAAACCCAACAGCAAATGGGGAATCCGTTCCCTCGTCTCTAGAATCCATATATAAATGTAATTGCAGTTGTGGTGATTTTAAATGGGAGTGGAACCAATTCTATCATCTCCACCCAGTACAACTGCTCCCTCATGCACGTTACAATACCAAATACTTGCTTGTCATTTTTAAAAAGAGTGGAGGGTAATATAGGAAAAAGGATATGCATACCCTCAAATATCCTCACTTAGGAATGATAATTTGAACATATTATTATGCAAATCATCATCTTTTATCTCTTCAAATCATTGAAAGTTAATTTAGTAATCACTCGCTCGTTCATCCCTTCTTAAAGAAAATCATTAAAAATGAATACAACCTAAGTATCACGCTGAAATGATAATTGTGATGTTGATTTGTGTCACCTAAATAAACTTTTTGCATCATTCGACAGCAAACAAAATTAAACTTTTGCTATTAGAGGCTTCATATTTTTTATGATATAATTTTTTGTAAATTGCGGTTAATTTGTCATTTTTTAGATCTGTTTAAATCATTAATGAAAGGTGAATAGTCACATGTCACTTCATAAATTTTTAATTTTAAAATAAGTTGTCCACGTGTCAAGTCAGTATTGTGACACGTGACAGTGTTAGTGCCATATGTCACACCAATATCACTTTCATATGTCAAGTCAACATCATTGTCATGTGTCAGTGTCTCGTGACTTATATTTAATTTAGTCTAAATTTTCGTTAATTTTGTTTAATTTAATCTCAATTTTCATTCTTTTTTAAATTCAGTTCCAATTTTTTCCCTCCCCAAATTGACCAAACTTAGTCTTTATATAAATGTTAAACTGAAATTTTTATTTACATTAAATATTTTTCATTATTTTTAAACCAACCATAATTATATTATTGGAAAAAAATTATTAGATTTATGTTTGATGTTTGTTACATGTAAAAAAAGGTTTAGAGTTAGTTTAAAAATAATGAAGAATTTTTCTTCTAATTTCAATATTGCTTAAGAATTTTGCTTATTATTTAAAAAGTAATGAAGAATTTTCCTTCTAATTTTAAAAATAATGAAGAATTTTTCTTCTAATTTTAAACTAATTTTAACCCTATTTTTTATATGTAGCAAAAATCAAACTAAATCTAGTAATTTCCTACCAAAAGTATAGTTAGGTTTGGTATAAAAATAATGAAAGAAATATTTAATATAATGTTAATTTTAATAATAATAAAAATAAAAAATTTCAGTATAACATTTATATAAAAATTAAATTTGGTTAATTTGGAAAGAAACAAAATTAGGATTGAATTGAACAAAAATAACGAAAATTTGGACTAAATTGAACAAAATTTGAACTGAATTAAATATAAGTTACGAGACATTGAAACGTGACAACGATACTGACTTGATACGTGTCAGTGACACTAACTTGATATGGTATTGACATTGTCATGTGTCACAATGTTGACTTGACTCGTGGACACGCGATAGTAACTGTTTACATCCCATTAATAATTTAAACGGTGTCTAAAAAATGGACTAAATTGATCATAATTTACAAAAATTTATGACTTTTTTGAACATTTTTAAAAAATGAGGTAGACCAATGATGTATTTAAGCCTATTTTTATTGATAAATGTGGTGGGCACTTATACCATTTTGTTAGTAAGTTACTAATTTTTACCTTTAAGAAAATGAACTTTTTTTTCCTATAAAGAAACAATGAAAAGAAAAAGTGAAGAAGGCAAAGTTGAAAAGAACTTTTGAAGGAGCATATTGGAAGAATATTATGTCTTGATCGAGCTCAACCCACGACTTCACCACCATGGAATGGTCCTACTCCATTCCTTGGGATTTTATCCACAGTTTTAAAAGAAATACAGCTTTTAAATGTTTATGATAAAATATCTGAGCTTTATAGTATGTATATAGATGTTTGTGTAGAAAAAGTTAGGTGTAGCTGAAGCGATAAGACTTAGAAATATGATATGAGTGTAGGAGAAGTTAATGATTACAAATGGCACGCTGGGTCCATGGCATGGCTGATGATGTCCATGGTGGCAGTCTCTGTCACCACCATCCTTAAAATCAATTCTGTCAACCCAACTCTATGTTTCAATATAAATGTTATTTTCTGAAGATGATAAGAGCAGAGTCTGAATTAGATGGATATTTCTAAGCACCTTCCATGGCGAGATCAAGGTTCTTACCATGCCATCTTTAATTGGCCAGTGGGGTCATCAAATTCAGTGCTCAATGCCCAACTCTTCTTCTAATATTCCAATTCAGGCTACTTCATACCTTCATTTCAATCTTGGGTTTTAGCCTACCTGTGAGGTCACCAAATGTCAATTCTCTTTAATATGTCATAATCAACGGACAATGATATTATAAGTTCTAAATTTTTACTTTCATCCTTTACTTATTTTTTAACGTGATTTAGTGTAAATCAGATTAAAGTATCATTATTTTTTTTAAAAAATCAATAATCCACACTAAATCACGTCTAGAATGTAAATGATGAATAAAAAATGGAAATCAGATATAATTTTCCTAATGAAAGAAACGTCAATGCTTTCTGAATGAAATTACTCAAGGATATTGAGACACAATTTTTTTATTTTAGCATTTCCACTATTCATAACTCCATCTATCACCAGTTATCACTAATTATTAATAGAGTTTCGGTCTATATAAAAATTTATACTATATCTATTCTTTTATATATGTAATAACTTATTTATTTTAATTTTAATAAATGGTGCAAAATTATAACATTAATATATAAAATTTACATGCTTTCTTAATTGAAATAGTTGAAATTTAAAAGATATTTCAACCTATGCTATGTTCGACTTGAATTCTCTCCGACCTTTGTATCATATGTAGCAAGTTAAATTAAGAAAGACAGAAGATATCCATGAAATCCTCTTGTTAGGTCAGTTTCAATTGAACTAGTGTTTTTCTCTCCCATCACAGCAGATTCAAAGAGACTAAAGAGAACATACTATACAATCTCTGAGAGCATAGGCAAGAATTCAAATTTAGATTCTCAACTCTTTTATGACTGCTCCATATTATAATAATTTTAGAGTATTTATTATTTTTCTTTCCAACTCATTTTGAATGCTGAATTTATTTTAAGTGGATTTCATAATAAATTTCACATATTTCTATTTCTATTTGAATTTATTTTATTTATTAAAAAACAAAATATCAAGGTTCGTTTATTAACATGACATTGACAAAAATACCAAGTAATATCGACATTCATGCTATTGTTTTTTATTGTTGAATTTGTTGCACTTTCAAGATATCATAGGCTCATGAAACACTGGATTAAATAATTATAAAGTTGTCACCCATCTTCTTCTACATTGATTATTGAATCACCAACCTAAAGTATCTAGTGATTGTAGATGTTCTCATAATTGTGGTGTACTTTAAAGCAATTGGTTTCCATTGCAGAGCAAATATCAGAATAGTTGTTTGAGTAAAGAATTGTATCTTTTTCACTTTTTGCACATCTCACATAAATTTTAACTGTGTATTATATGAAGCTTATTAAAAGCTTTTCAAGTATAAGTTGTAGCATCCATTAAAAATAGTGGAAGTGAGAAAAATGTGCGCATAAGTTTCACTCTGTACTTTTATGAATTTCATTAGTAGTCAAATCCTAATTTTATACAAGAATTAAAGTGGTTTTACTCGTCAAATTAAGACAAACAGCAAGTAGTCTAACCAAGTAACTGAGACAACGTAAGGTAGCAAAAGTTCTCTTATTCAAAATCTGAATACTTTTACTCTACACATTTGGAATGTCAAAGTTGGTAACACTGACCAAATTCTCTATAAATAGGAGAAATTCGGTTCCCTCATTCATCACTAAGTTTGTCTTTGTCTTCTTATCTTAATTGCTTGCTTTCAGTCTTATATAATTCTGTCCTACACATGGCTCTTTCTCTTTTGTGTCCTCTTCTTGCCACCTTTCTTTTCATGCAAACTCTGGCAGATACTTCCTTCCTTCAATCTCGTGCAGCATATTACCCAAACTCTGCAGAAAATGGCACAGATGGTAAGAAAATTAAAATGATTGAACACCACCAAACGCCAAAGATGTAATGAGATTTTTCTAACATAAATGAATGTTCTTATAACTTAATGCAGTTGGTGCATGTGGATTTGGTTCCTTTGGTGCCACTGTTAATGGTGGGGATGTATCAGCTGCTTCTGATCTTTATCGAAATGGTGTTGGCTGCGGTGCCTGTTACCAGGTGAGTTCTCATCAAGCTACATATTTAGTTACATGACCATGCATATATATATATATATATATATATATATATATATATATATATATATATATATATATATATAACAGTATACATTATATTATAGTTTATTGTAATATTTCTCATTATGTTTTACTTTGAGTCTATGGCCAGGTGAGATGTAGCAATAGTGCTTATTGCTCAGGAAATGGTGTGACGATAGTAATAACTGACCAAGGTTCTAGTGCTAACACTGATTTCATTCTTAGCCAACGAGCTTTTGGTGGGATGGCTATCAACAAGGATGCAGCTGCTTCTCTATTAGCTCTTGGCATAGTTGATATTGAATATAGAAGGTCAGATAATTATCTTTTTAATTCATGTCTGCATCAACTACTACATTTTCTTTAATTATAGGTAGAATGTCAATAAATTAAAGAGACTGAACTAGGCCTCTGTTGTTATTTGCAGGGTTTCATGCAGCTACCCAGGCAAAAACATTACAGTTAAGATACATCAGAGTAGCAACAACCCTCACTATTTGGCTTTTGTCTTATGGTTTCAACAAGGAAGTAGAGACATAACTGCTGTGCAACTTTGTGAGGTATGCTTTATCCTTCCCGTGGTCATAGTTAATCAGCAATTTTATCAAATCTTTGAATATGTAATTTAATCAAGACCATGGCTAAAATTGAATATTTAATTTAAAAGGATGAACCAGTGTGATGACTGTAATATCTTTTTGTTGAGTGCAGACTGAGAACTTTGTGTGCAAGTTACTGGATCGGAGTCATGGGGCAGTATGGACCACCACCGCGCCACCAAGTGGACCTTTGGCTTTGAGGATGTTGTTTAGTGATGAAGAAGAGGGAGACGAATCATGGGTCGTTCCGGTTAATAACATTCCACAAGACTGGAAGGCCGAAGAAACCTACGACTTAGGTGTACAAGTGAACCAATAGAAGCAGAAAATTAATGATTTATTAATCTGCTTTGTAACGAAATAAAAAATAAGTTAAGTAAAGTGAGTTCAATCCATTTACCCTATTTAATTGCCCTCCAATAATTTGTTTTTCTCCGAAGTAGCAAGGACGGAGGACATTCTGTGATCTTACTGTAGCATAGCATGTCACCCTATTCCCTGGATATTTCATGTTTAAAATATCTCGATCATATTCACAAGCGTTTTGAAATGTCATTTAGTTTCTCTGCAGCTTTCAATTGATCAACAATTGAGACACTGAGCTTGTCATACCAATAATCAATCACAAGGTGAACAGACGAATATCAATATTTTGAGACAGGAAATAATCAAGGTTGTCGCTAAATATCCAAGAAAAGATTCAGTCATTACAACTCCACATGCAAAAATAAGCCATGAAATATTAATAAATGGAATAAATTTCATTTTAATGGTTTACAAATAGTATGACTAGCATCCTGACTAACTTTGGATGTTGGAAAGTCAAGTAGCTTAAATTTGGAGTGATGCTTTCATTTCTCTCAAACAAGTTAACAATTTATGGAGCAAATATAGTACTGACAAATGACTATACAATAGGAGCATAAATGAACTTTCCCAAAATAATAATTAATACACTCAAAACAATTCCTCCAACTATTTCGTAGTTTGCCAGCTCTTCCCCCAACAACAAAGGCACTAGCACCGGCGTTTGTGTGGGCAGAGAGACAGAGATTTGAAGGCTTAAGCAAATATTCACTGTCATGGAATTTCCAAGAGTATATCAAATAAACTATTATACAGCATTGAATATAATAAAGAAAATGTAAAAATTACATGCATTTGAACAGAAAGATATGTAGATATCAACCTTAAGGAAATAGTGAAGACGTAGTCTTGAATCCTCGTTTGTATCTTTGAGACAAGATAAATACAAGTACTTTATAGATGCTCTTTGTATGTGGGAGTGTTCCCTGTATTGGAGAGATATATCATTCTCTCATCCTACGACCAGTTCCTGGCTTTCCTTAATGTTCTATTTCATATATGCACCATACGACCCAACTTTCTTGCCTGGTAAGAACTGTCACTTGCGAAACAAAGTCGATAAAATCTTCTTATGCATCCCATCTTCACAATCCATCTTACAAATATTTATTCTCTGCTGTGGATTTTATGGATTGATATTTATCAAAGTCACTTAATCATCCCAGACAAGGAGCATTTTCATCAAATAAATGAATTATCATTCACCAGAAAATTCAGAGACCTAAAGCCTTCGTTGGAACCAATCCGGACAATCGTAGAATCTCCATCCCGCAACACATCGTTTTTAGTGCCATCTGCTATTATGTGTTATGGTATCTTTTTCCTTGATATCAATAACATGTCTCATTTCTTAACTCGCACTGCTTCTCTCTCAGTAGTGTTTGAAATAGAGACTCTGCTCTTTAACTAGGTATGATATTATCTTCCTTAATTGAGTGCCCAACGGATAATTTCATCTGCGTTCCTAATTCACTCAACATCGAGTACATAATCCTTTTCCTATAGCCTGAATTATTCTTAACAAAATATTTAGAATCAAAGTCTTCGAGATGAACCAAGCTGGATGCTGCTGCTTTCTGTAACCCCTTCTCTTTTATCATCAATCTTACATGTTCAACGTCATCCCATCTCCCTTGAGCAGCATACATATTTGAAAGCAAAATATAAGGGCCAATATCCTGTGGCTCCAACTTAATGAGTCTCTTAGCTACAATCTCTCCAAGCTCCGAGTCAAAGTGGTTCGTACAACCAGACAGTAGAGCTCCCCATATTGCAGATCCAGCCTTCAAAGGCACCTTCCTTATAAGCTCTTCTGAATTTTCCACCAAACCAGCTCGAGCCAGAAGATCAACCATGCAACCATAATGTTCAACCTTGGGCTCAATTTTGTAAACTCGACGCATAAGATCAAAGTACCACCAACCCTCCATGACCATTCCGGCATGCGTACATGCAGATAACACACTGATAAAAGTGGCATCATTTGGTTGCATACCCTCCTTCTCCATCTCCAAGAACAGTTCAAGAGCTTTGTCCCCATTCCCATGCAATCCATACCCCATGATCATAGAGTTCCATGACACAACGCTTCTGACCGGCATCTCATGAAAAACATCCCTGGCCAAATCCATAGCCCCGCATTTTGCATACATTGTCAGCAGACATGTAGAAAGCAAGACATCAGACTTAATGTTGTTACTTCTGATAAAAGAATGAACCCACGTGCCAATACCAAGCCTCCCTAAACTCGCACATGCCGTGAGCACACTCACTAAGGTAGCCTCATTCGGCATTAACTCTCTTCCTTCCATCATTCTCCCAAACAGCCTCAAACACTCATCATAATTCTTCACACGTGCATGCATCGCCAACATGGAATTCCACGAAACCACATTCTTAACAGACGCAGGCATCCGATTGAAAAACTCAACAGCCAGAGAAACATTCCCAACCTTGGCACACCCATCAATCATGCAATTCCAAGAAATAACATCCCTCTCAGGCATTGTCTCAAACAGCTCATTAGCAGTATCCAAAGCTCCAACCCCCACATACCCCGCAATCATGCAATTCCAACTTAAAACATCCCTCTCAGGCATTTCATCAAACAACTGGCGAGCGGCACCAATTTCCCCATTCTTCACATATCCATCAACCATGGAGTTATAACTAACCAAATCCAACCTAGAACATTCGTTAAACAGCATCCGGGCAAGTGTTACTCTGCCAAAAACAGAGTACATCCGAATCAGCGAATTCCGGGCGAACAAATCATGCCCGAAGCCGAATTTAATAATCCGGGCATGATCCTTCAGCCCTTCTCGGAGCGAACCAATGTCGGTACAAAGTTTGATCAAGAGGGGGAACGTGTAGTGGTTGGGAAGGACGGAACGGGCGAGCATTCTGTGGTAGTAGAAGCTGAGAGCAGCAGGGAAATCGGGCAAACGAGTGTAGGCGCGGATGATGGTGTTGCAGTGAAACGCATCGGGGTGGTGGAGATGGTCGAAAAAGGAAGTGGCGCGTGGGAGAGTGTGGGAATGGGAACACAGTTTCTTGATGGCTGAGGTGGCGAAGAGAGGGTGTTGGGAGAGGCCAGAAACGACCAGTTGGACCAAAAGCTGGCTCAACTCCTGCACCTCCTTCCATGACTCCAGTGCCGCAAACAGCACTTGCTCCTGTTTCCCCCTAACTGCCATTTCCTTTAGGAATTAACATTACATTCTGCTTTCCTCCTCCATTTTTCTGTGTTGCCCGTTAACTTACAAAGAAACACTAAATATATATAACTTTACCCTTTTTAAAATAAAATGGAGAAAGTTTATTCAATTTTATACGTTAAAAATCTTAGGAAAATAATATTTTTTAATCTTAATATAATATACTCATAGTCATGCTTTGCCCATCAAACATTTCCATCAATTTCTTTCTTCCTGTTATATACACCTGAGGCTAAGAAATGATGGTCGAGCGAGATATTCAACTTAGCGTATTTATATAATAGAGTAGTGAATATCATTTTAAACTATCTTCATGCCAAGGCTGATGTCATAATTTAGTCTCATTATATTACATAAGTTTTAACATCTCATTATAATTTTTAATCTAATAAAAGAATATTATAAAATCTAACTAATATAATTTTTTTTGCAACTTATTAAAAATAATTACTTTTGAAATAAAAACTTATTTTATATTCTTACGACTCGAAATTTTATTTAAAATTCAAGAGTCCTACATGCTATTATATCAGCAGGTTACGATGAAAAAGTTTTATAACATTTATATGTTAAATTTATAACTCTGAATGTGAACTTTGAGGTAAAGATGTCTGTGATAAACCAATTGAGTAATCCTTTAAGATTTCGAGATCCATGACAATGGCGGAAGATCTGGTATGCCCTATATACTGCCGTTACCGTCGGTCGTGGTAGTCTACAACCAACACAAACTCTAGCCCGAAGGAAAAGCGAATCACACCTTTGGTGCATAACAATAGTCTCGATTAAAATGAAGATAAAACAATAATACTTTGACATTCAACAAATTTTTCCACTCATTTAATATTATCCTCACAACTTTTTTATTCATTTACAAATATAAAAGTTTACTTTTTTACAAATACAAAAGTTTATTTTTTGTATGACTATTTTATTGCTACTATAAAAGTCAAATGAATGTTTTTTTTATAAAAAGAATTCATTGAAAAAGATCATTTGAAAAAAAAAACTTTTTTTTGACATTGATGGTATAAAAAAGCGAATTTTTATATTTATAAAGAAAAAAAAAGAGTGTAAGGTGATGAAGATAATGTGAAATGAGTATACAAATTGATTGTATGTTAAAGTATTATTATTACTCTAAACTTTAAAGATAAACCAAAGACGGACATAACACACTCACACTTAGTAGTTCTAGACAGTCTCTAACATCGTGGGAGGGATACCTATTAGTATACCCAACTAAAAATGAAAAGAAACGCTAGATCTATAATATCAAAGTTTAATAACCCTCATTTCATACTTAATAACTCTGTTTCTCATCATTTATAAGTGAGATCCACAGAAATAACTAACTTTTAATAAAGTTCAACTTATGTAAGGTGTGCGAGAATGTTAACCTTGCTAAAAAAAGAATAATTCCTTCTTCTAGTAGTGAAAAGCCTGATACTTTCATCTTCTGTTTGCAAAAAAGGTTTCATTTTAGTTTTTATCTCTACAAAATACAATGCACATTTTTTACATTAAAGTGAATAGATATTTTTGTGAAATTAAATAAAATAAACTAAAATGAACAGGGCTTATAATTTCACAGACTAACTAAAGTCGGGGCAATACATTATTATTCTTTTGAAGTACTGTGGGGTAATACTAAAATTTGGGTAATACTAAAATTTGGGTAATACATTCTTCTAAATTTGAATACATTCCTAGCTAGCTTTCATAATTATGATAAAGAACAGTAGAAGGTAAATGCGTCAATGACAACTTCTGTCTTTTAGTCAAACCAAACAATAATGAATAACCAACTAACCAATGATATGTGTAATATTAGTTCTTTCCTTGCTACCTCTCCACTTGTTTTTAGTAATTTTTCTCACATAAAGTTGTTTAAGTCGTAAGGACTGATAAATCTTTACAGAACTCAGGCAAATACATTCCAAAATAAATAGCGTGAAGCAGAAAGATACAAAACTTTAGGACAAGGCACATTTAGCAAGCACATCCATCCGACTCAGATTGGGAATCATGGTTACCAGAAGACCTCAGGTTCACGTCGACCATATCTTCCTGTTTTGTGGTAGATAGTGTCTCCATTCCGGGTAATGCAGCAGCAATTTTTCGAAAGAGGGCCTAAAAATGTAGGTTTGATAAAGTGGTACAATAAAATGTATGGACCAGGCATATAAAGCAATACCTATATTGTAAATGGCAGCTAGTATATCTAAATTCCAACATACAAGAAGCAAACATCAGGAAAATTTTATGTTGGTTTGTAGAAAAAACCAACTGTTGTATTCATTCTGAAAGACATATCTCAACTCAATCGGAAATGACGCCTAAAACCATTGTCTGGAGGGGTTTTTATCAACTATCCCCCATTTGAACCATTTAAAACATCTCATTCAAAGCAACATTGGCTTTACACAAGAAAATTATTAAAATATAAAATAAAATACACGCTTCTCACTACCGAGTGGTGAGCATAACATTTTTCTTTTCTACATAATTTCAAGCTGATACTTGTTAAATATTTATGGCAAAGAAGGGAGATATTTACCTTTATATTGAAGCCCGCTTTTGCACTAGCTTCAATAAACATAACGTTCAGCTCTCGGGACTTTGCTTCCCCCTCCTCCGTAGACACTTGCCTGCAGTGTCATATTATAGAATATTAGTCGTAATGAAAAGACTATGTAAAAAGTACACTATTCTGGCAACCATTTTGTTCCTGCATTAATAGGATACAAGGTGAGTTGTCAAGCATTTCATTGGCAACTACCTGCGTATAGGGGATTTCTAAATATTTGTGAAAAAATATTAGTCACTGTACCATAGTAATGCCATGGCGGAAATAAGCTACTGAATGGAAATGCAAAACAGTTCATAAGACATTCAAACCTGCATGCAGAGCATTGAAGAAGCATCTCACGGGCTAAACCATTCATGCTAAAGCCTAAAATAGTAAATGAAGTTCTCACTTTCTTAGATTATCAAAGGGTATGGGTTCTTCTAATTCTTTAAACGAATAGCATGTTAGGCCTCCTACAACTTACAAGAGGAGAATTGGAATTTAGACTTTAAGTGCTAAAACAATTCAGTTCTAATAAAAAGCCCAAATCCCGACTCTTCTCTTATAAATATATTGAAGAAAAGAAGAGACCGAATAAAGCCCCAAAAATGTCATGTTAAAGAAATAGAGGCACTCGTCAGCAAACTAGATTCTTAGTTTTCTCTAGGTCTTTTATACATTGCAAAAGAAGTTTGTGATGTCTATATCTAATCTAAAGCTTGAGCTGTTATTCCTTTCATCTTAGTGGACTTACTTTTGCTGTGAGTCATTCATTCTCAAGGAACTATTAGGAGTGATTAGGTGGTGTAGTGGTTAAATGGAAGGGAAGAGAAGCCGATAAAAAAAAAAAAAAAAAAAACTCAAGGAACTATTCAAGGCTGGGAACAGTGGCACCGTAACTTTTCCACGTATGTACAGACAATTCATAACTCATTTAACCACGAAACACTAATCATCTTTTATATGATTGACCAATTTTTATTAACTTCCATCTATTGCTCAAAGTATTGTTCTGAGACTCATCCCACATGATTATTTGTGCAGGTGTACTTTCCTTGATCAAAACAATATCTTCTTTACTAAACTAGCCCAAAGTTTCCGTTAGTGCTGAATTAGTAATTAGCCAAAATGAACATGAAATAGGTCATAGATGATTGCGGATAAAAGAGCCATGTCATGCAACAGGCCCATATAAAGTATCTGACGAAGTCAGTCTGCCATTGATTAGCAATTACCTTTTGTCCACAAGATCAGTTTTGTTCCCAACAAGAACAACAATAACGTCGCTGCCTCTTTCACTGCGCACCTCTTCTATCCACTTTGGTGTGTTTAGGAAAGTCTGGCGACCTATGCACAAATTATTTGAATCGTTCAGAGAGATTCATGTTGTCTAAGAATAATAAGTAGCAGCCGCAAGAGAAAGTTACTTTTGAGAAGCTCTGGTTCTGATAATATCACCTAGTTACCATAGGAACCTTTAGACCCACTTTATGTGAAAAATAAATATTTCACTCACATTCCGAAGAAAGAAAAGGGAATAACTTAAATAAGGTGTAACTTTGTTGTTCTCTTTTAATACGCCAAGTACATGTTCTTCCTCTCAGATATAACTCTTCTTCTCTAATAAGAAATAAATAATGAATCGAAAACTCAGAGCTCTTCAAAATCTACGTTTTAATTAACCGGCATAAAAAAGGAAGAAAACAACTATAATTAACTATTGATAATTGTTGTGGTGAAAATGCGCAAGAAACTATAAGCGAAGGAAATAGGTGAAAGAAAGCACATCTATGTGGCTTACTTGCAACGTCATAAACAATAACAGCAACAGATGAATCCCTAATGTAGCTTGGAATAAGACTTCTAAATCTTTCCTGTCCAGCTGTATCCCTGCGACACATGAAAAGAAAGGTGAGGATTGGAGAGGAAAGAAACTTGAAAGAATTCAATTAAAGTACAATAGTGTCATGCTTCTGTGTGGAAACTAAAAAACTGCCAACCAAGTTGAGTTCAATCCGTTTAGCCACTGCACGTCAATATTTGAAATAAAGCCAAATATACAAAGAGCAGAAGAAATCAAATACTGCTGATTATAATATGGATTATAGAATCAGGTTAGCTTAAATCCACTTCAAAACCTTCTTTTATACTATAAATTACAAAAGAATACACAAGAAGAGCAAACAATATTTGGAAACCATTGCAAATAGACATTGTAGTGAGACTAAAAGTTATGAGATTAAGACAAAAAAGTTTGAAAGTCAAATGGATAATTTTTTTACCAAATTACTGAGACCTTACCCCGTTTAGGTAATATTACACTCACACCTTCCTTTTTTTTTTTACTTTATAATGCTGGACACTCACTGTTCTCTATTCCTTCTGAGGTTGTGTCTGTTAACGTAAAGTTATCACATGAGTTTTAGATGTCCGTTTAATGCATTTTCATACCGAAAAATATCTGTTTAATGCATTTTCATGTCTAAAATTATTCATATATAACTCCTCAAATCAAGTTAGGGTGTGTCACTTTTGGAGATTTCTTTAATACTAACCGGACATTCCTGTTTTCTAATTTAGCTACCATGAGGAAGACAAATGCATCACCTCACATGACGACCTTATATTCATGGAAACAGATCCCTGACGAAACAAGGGTGAGACTGCCATGGCAATATTGAATTCAGATGGCTTTTTGTGGTCTCAAAAATGGATGGGTAAAAGTGTAATATTGGTCAATCAGAAGAAATGTCCATGTAATTTGCTCTAAATTTTTCAGAGAAGAAAGCAAAATGTTAGCAATGATAAAATATCACATCTTCACTAATGCACTTTCTGGTATAGCAAATAATTCTTTGAAATAAATTAAAATAAAAGATAACATACAAAAGAAACAACATAAACATCAAATTATGATGTGTGCACAGTTAAGTAATTTGCATATTTTAGGATTTGTTGGAAGTTGATTACGAAAGGGACGGGAGGGAGACACTGTTTGCCCCTTATTTGCAGGGAAGTTATCTTTACTCACTCTACAGGATTCCAAAATTTAGTATTCCAGTATGGCTTTATCTGAATGAGGAACGCCAAAATTAGATTGAAAAAATATTGCCATTCCCCTTCTGCGCTTCCCTTAAATCTAGACGAAGCAACTTTTTCATCCCTTCCCACAATTTTTTTTCATCGCAAATATTCCTTACACTTCAGAGTAGAGTTTTAAAAAATGATCAAGTAACATCTTACCACAACTGCAGTCTAACAGTTCGATCTTCAAGATACATAGTTTTTGACAGGAAGTCAATACCGATTGTAGCCTGTTTTACAAAAGGAAAAATAAGTTTTGAGAACTGTAAAATTGTAAACGACTCAATTTGGAAAAATGGTGTTGGAAGTCAATGTCTACAATGTAAAGAATATGCATAAAACATAATGCAAGAAAAATGTAAAGAACTCAGTGAATGTCTACAATTATATCTGCTCAGAATGTGTAAGCAGCATTACTGGTGCTACAGAGGTTAAGTAACAGACGCAATGAACCAGTTAAGGGACAGATTACTTTTAGTGCCTAGTTTTTTCTATTTACAAGTAATTTACTACGAAACTTAAGTATTTGACCTCCGTATAGCTCAAGTTGTTGAGACATGTGCTACACTAGAAACTGTTTTCTGTTTCTCTCCTCCCTATGCTAATTCCTCCCATGGAATCGTATAATTCATCATAAACATATAAAAATCACAATTGCATTAGGCACCAAATTTTGGGATGAAAATTATCACAAATTTCTGCATGCTAATCAGTATTGGAAAGAGGGGGAAATGGTAAAACTCAAAAGGTCAAAAGCCGAATGGTAAAAATAATTCCACATCTCAAATCACATTGGCGTCGTTGAACTAAGATTTTCTTAAAAACAAACAACGAAGCTAAATTCGATAAATATCACCAATCCTCTCCCAACTGTAATGATCATATCCCATCCCAAAGTAAAACCGTGATCTCTTGATTTTATAAAGAATGGAGAAAGATTGGGCTATAAATAACAAAAGTACGATCGGATCTGAAAGAAGAAAACCTGATACGTGTTGTCGAATTTGTCGTACATGAAGCGAGTGATAATGCTGGTTTTCCCAACGGACTGATCGCCCAAGAACACTAGCTTGTACTTTGCGAGAGCCGATACTGGCGCCATTCTCACAAATCAACCACAATGCAATGTGCACCTCAGATTTGTGGAACGCTTCACTCTGTCAATGAATCCAATTCAATTCTTTCGATAATTCGATTTTGCTTTTCTCTCTTCAGCAATCTCACAAAGAAAGAAAAGCACTGCGAGAAAAAGAATACAAAGGAAATTAAGTGTTAATTATGATGGGTGTGTGCTGGTGTTACTTACTCTTTAAATTATTATGGTTATTATTATTTCCAAAACAGATCTCTAGTATGTGTTTTTGGATCGTTGATGATTCGAAGCAATAATATTGCATAAACTTGAGAATATGAATTACGGTGTTTATGGACTCTGTTTAGATCAATTTTGAAAAAATAAATACCAATTTAGATTTATTTCCATTTATAAAAAAATATATAATTTATTAATTATACTTTAAAAAAATTGATGAATGAGGAGTTGTTTTTACCAATTGGTGCTGGAAGCCTGAACCGGTAGAGTGCATGTCGGCAAGGATATGATTTAAAGGATGAATACAAATCAACTACACATGATAGCTAGGATCAATTACTTTTTAAAATTAAAATGACGGTCATTTAAACTAAACAAATGTATTTAATCTGTTGATTAAACAAGTTTGATTTACGGGTTAAAAAGTAAAGCTAGAATCAAGTTTTTGTTACATAAAAATGTCATTAAAAGTATATTATTTATTTAGTTTTCATAGTTATACATATTTTACTTAAAAATCATCTAATTTAGTTCATATTAATATTATTTTAATCTCTTTTACTTCACATCGGTTTGTTATGTTATTTATATAGAAATTGCTTTTTTTTCATTATTCACCCGTTGACGCGAAGCATAACCATACTTTTCTAACAACATTTGTATGTTTTTCAGAGATTTCTTGTTACCTCTGTCGAAAATAAATATAACATCAGCATAAAACACATGAGAAGGAACAAATTACCCATTAAACTTATCCTGCTTTGTATGACACCAGAGGAAGACAACATCAAGAGACCTTTACTAAGACCTTCTTCAACAATGCAGAACAATAAAAGAGAAAGATGATCACCCTGACGAACACCCTTATAACAATGGAAGAAAACAACAGATCTACCGTTAACACACAGAAATTCTGACAGAACTTAGAGTAGTTTTTAACCAACTGCAAAATCTGGTAATAAAACCAAAACCACTGCAAACAGTAATAAGATAATTCCAATCGAAACTGTCAAAAGCCTTTTCTACGTCCACTTTGAGAGCCGCATGGCCACCGTAAGTTCATTTTTTTCTGAACGATTAATAGCTTCCGAAGCAATAACAATGCAATCTTTAATGTTCGCCTTCACAAAACCATTCTGTATATGTTGTAGATTTTAGTATCCTGCTGCATAACCATAGAAATTAGTTGAGCTTCGGCTCCTCTAAAATCTGTGTTTCTTGCTCAATTTCCACTTCACAATCATTCATCACAGGACTCTGCAGATTCAACCTCTGCTGCTGTATATCTTGTGAATACTGATCCAGAGCAGAGCAACAGTAGCAGGGTTCTGCATTTTCTTCATCTCTTCGACCCTCTGATCACTCTGAACTAAAGGCATATTATTCATATGATTCAACACTTATTCACATTCTGAAATATTTGTCTATCAGCAGTCATCAGATTAACCTCCAACAAACTTTTCTCAGGATAGGCATGTGCATTTTTACGAAGAATATTACTATTTTTCTGAATATGTGCCTCACCCAGTATCAATGTGCTATTATTTTTTTTAGTGTGCTACTATATTATATTTAATAAAAGAATATTAATAATTTCTTAATCGAACACTTTAATATATATATATATATATATATATATATATATATATATATTGATCTCTTTTTAGTATTTATAGTTTTTATATACAACAAATAGAAGTATTGAGCTTTTTATGGTTTATTGGATATGTTCAGTTTTTTTTTTTTAGATTTTTTTATTATTTCAAGTTTTCAATGTTTATTTATATAAATTTTAAGAAAATTAATTTTTGGACTTGGATCAATTTATTAGAGCAAGAGTTAAATCGACTTAATAATCATTAAAGTAAATTTAAGATTAACTTAATAATAAAAGTAGAAGGAATCGCTAACAAAAATTAACATATTGAAATTTTCAGAAGGCTACCAAACAAAAAATGACATCTAATAAATTAAAATCCATTATTTTTTATTATTAATTATTTTAATATATTTTTTATATTAATTATTTTAATATTTACATCACGAAATGTTTTCTAAAAAGTCGCGCTGCTAAAAGAAAAAATTGTACTAAAAACTAAAATAATAATAAATAAAAAAAACAGCATAGATAAACCTCTGTCTTCTTCCTTTAGCTATTAAGATACAATACTGGACACTCTTGTTGTCCATTCATTTTGAGATACTAATATAATGTGTCTCGTATTATAAAGAGGAACACACGATACGTATGGATCAATTTAGAATCTGCATAGGGTTTGCCAAATGGATAATGCAAAGCGCAATCCCACATAACTGAAAGAGATTATAATTCTCCTGTGTCAGAGGAGAAACTTCACCTCTCTCTGTAAAACCTTGCTGGCACGTCGATGCTGCTTCCATAACTGAACTCATCCACATCCTAGTTACATCATAATTCCCCGACAAGAAAACCCCGACCGAGTTCACTATTGTCCATGCTGCATCTGAGTAAAGTTCCAAGCAATCTGTTAAGGCCCCCAAAGCAAAGCTACCAACGCTTGTGCTATCCAATAGCTTCTCTATTGTTGCCAACGTGCTACTCGCATTCTCCAGTGCTAGCTCCATTGCAACCAACGCCAACCCTTCAAGATTTGCGGAGTGACTCACCGGAACTACCGGAAGAGAACTTGAGCATAGGCCGTAGCTCAAGATGATAGATTGGTTCGCACATATTTCGCAGGTTTGCTCGATTATGTCCTTGGGTACTCTCCAGGTGGAGCTTGTTGTTCCAAGGGAGAGTGTGGTGATAAACAAGGAAAAAAGGGTGAAAGAGAAAAGCAGTAAAAATGGCTGAAACATCATTGGTTTGGTATGGACTGAAAGTGGTGCGTGTCTGTGAGTGTTGTTGATTCATGCAAAGCCATTTATATATGGTTCATGTACGTGAAGGGATAGAAGAAGCTAGTGGAAATGTAGTGTCAAAAAGGAAATTTCCTTAACGGCTTTTTGCTTGTTGCTTAGTTATAGGAGAGTACAGTTTTAGAGACTTTACATTTAAGGGGAGGGTTTTCTGGGTATGTAGCACTTTCAGTAGTAGTGAAATAGTAGGGTTCGTTAGTAATTTCGTGGAACCATTTAACTGCGGAAGCTTCGTGAGGTCACAGATGACAGATTCAGTACGGACGAAAGTATCGTGCAAAAACATATACCTTTTTTTTTTTTCAGTAAATTCTATTTCTGAATTTTCAAGTAGTTCTACAAATTACATTTTTATTTAGGGATAAAAATAATTTTATTTGTTAACATGTATATTATTGTCGCATTCATTTTCGAAAGTAAAGAAATTAAAAAGAATTGCTAAAAGTGCAAGTAAGTGTGTTTAGTCCTTGATTAGGTTTGTTCATATAAGTTCTTAAAAAATATAGACACTTTCTATAGTTCTCGATTCATAAATATAGGCTAATATCATATTTAAGCCATACATTAAATGTACGGTTTAAATAAAGTGAAGTGCAAATCACATTTTTTAAAAATAATTTTAAACTTTTAAATTTTAGGAATTATTTTGTTAATAGAAAATAACATTTTTATACTTTTCAATGACTTTTTTTTTTCTTTTAGTTTAGCCACTTAGATTTCTATAAATTATTTTCTATCCGACATAAACTAATTTCAAAGACCTGTTTTTTTAGTTTAGAATTCAAATTAAAGACAATTTAGTTTATGAACCAAAGTTTTATAAAAGTTAACATAACTCAAGGACCTGTTTAGTTTAAAAATCAAATTAAACATAATTTAACTCATTAACCTATTTAATAAGTTAGAGATTATTTATATTATTATTGTAGTGGCGGGAAACATGAAATTGCTGTCACCATTAGTAATTTGAGAAGAAGAATCTGAAAAATCCAAAGCATCTGCAATAAAGAAGTGAGGTGTGGCAACGACAGAGAAAAGGAAAAGATCTCACTTACCTCTTCCCATTCTGGATAGGAAAATGAAGTTTTGAAAGCATCACTTCTATAATAATATTTAAAAATTTCCTTAATAATTCATATTCATATTATCATAATAAAATTATTAAGTATTTATATATAAAATAAAAGTTGACTAAATACTACATGTCGATGAGATTTTTCAAGGGAGTAGAGGTAAATATATTGGTATATTTTTGCGTTTTTGGAAATGCGAAATTGGCTGAATTATGGAGACTGTATATGCATTGACGCATGCTTGGAAAGTGGGTTTTTGGAGACTCTAGCTAGAATGTGTCTCTTCTTTAATTTGATAAGGCTTCGTAGAGGATGGTTCTTTAGAAACTTAGGAAGATATGAAGGTATGTTTGGATATCTGTCCTAATATTCAATTTAAAGTTTCACCTATTTTTTGTGAATGGAATTATTGTACAGATAAATTAACTAATTTAAAATTGGAGGATAGAGAGACATCTAAGTAGTTTAATGTCTGGTCTACAATTATTAGTTTGAATTTTCTTTATAATAGGTATCATTTAGTGTAGTTTTTTTTTTTATGTATGATTTTCTTTTTTATGAGTTTGGGATGATTATGATATTTGTTTTTTTTTTATTATGTTTATTTTTCTTTTAATAAGTTTTTCATATGATGATAAATAATAAATGTATTTTAGAGTGTCAAGCTAATTCAGACGATGATTTTTAAGTAGGGATGGCAATGCGGGCCGGTCTGGCCCGTTTAGGCCCGGCCCGCATAAGGTCCGCACAACGCGGGCTGACCCGTCCCGCCCCGCATACTCCTTGGCCCGCGGGCTCACGTGCCGGCCCGTTTTTTTTTTTTTTTTTGATAAAACTTTCAATGTTTAAAAATTGAGAAACTTTAAAAAGTTCACAAAATTAAGTAAAGACTTTGGAGAATTAGATGATAAATTGATAATTCAACATTTTCATCATATTCATACTATGACACACACAATGTATTCTTTAAATTTTAGCACATTAAAAATTACATAATACTTGTCTTTTACAGTTATACAAGAATTTGAAACGTTAATGCAAGAGTCCATAAAAGAAGTAATTAATATACACAAGTGCAAGTTTTTTTTTTAAATTTTATGTGGGCTTGCGGGCCGCGAGCCTATACGGGTCGAGTCCGTGCGGGCCTGTGGGCTCACTATCCTGACCCGCCTCGCGTTTTTTCTGCGGGCCTGCGGGCTGAACCCGCGGGCCAGGCCCTAATTGCCATCCCTATTTTTAAGGATGCTTTGTCATTTCAACACATATTAGAAATTTCCGTTACTCTTATAACAAATTGACACCACGACAGAAAAAAGTTAAATAATTTATTTTATAAGTTTAAGTAAAGAATGTCAAATAAATGAATAATTTAAATTATTTTATTTGAATATGATTTTTTATTAATGTTAGAGAAATTAAATTTATAAAATAAAATAACAATAATAATAAACATATGATTTGATTTTTTTTATTAATAAAATTTAAATAAAATACAAAACAATTTTTAAATATATTTTAAGAAAATAATTTAAGGTTGATCTGACATGACAAATTAGATGAAAGGAAATGCGAATTTATTGAAATATCTAATTTGATCAACTCTATTCTTGATAAGAAAAAGATTATTTGACACCATTTGACAACTCTGATAAAGACGAAATAGTTTTAAAAAATTTAACTTTTATATTTATAGAAGAAAGAGAAAATAAATGATTTTTTGACATGATAATAAAAAAAGATTTAGTGTCAAAATAGCAATGTACTTTTGATAAGTGAGTGGAAGGATACCCTAGTTGCCACTCACGCTAGCAATTCTCCATAATTAATTTGATAAGTTTGTACGATTAGAATAAAATAAGAATACCTTTTTCATATTGAAATTTCATTTATTTGTTCAACAATAATTTAAATTCATTTTTAATTAATATTTACATTTACACTTTGAAAAAAATACAAACAATTATGATTAAGACTAAGATTGTGTCCTTATGGATAGATGGATTTTGGGGAGTGTGTGAAGATGAATTTGTATGAATGAATATGTGTGTTTTTTTATGTAAATTTAGAAGATAAAGTTGGTGGACTTGAAGATAAATTTTATAAAAGTTAGTGAATGATTTGAGTGATGTGATAGATAAAATAAAAATTTATAATAAATAAAATTTTATAATTACTAAAATACCTTTGATATAAAAACATATTAAATAATTTTTAAAGAAACAAAGTCAAAATATATTTTTTTTAATAAAAAAAAATTCAATTCATAATACTACAAGAATATATTTAATTAATGATGAATTTGTTGTCTATGAATTTTTTCGACAAATTTCATAATTTAATTTATCATTAATTTAATATTTGGACACATTTATTAGGAAGATCCGTCAATTATATTATTATTTTTATTATTGACGGATATTTACATCGTTAACAAATCATTACAATTATTAACATCTAAAAGTCATTGGCATATTTTGTCACTGAATTTCAAATTTTATTATCGGTGAACATTTTCGTCAGTAACTTATCATTATAGTTACTAATGATGTCAAAAATTTGGTGGCAAATTCTTCATCCACTTCAATGGAGTTTTTGGTATATTAAAGGAAGAAGTAGAGAAAAAGAGAAAGAGGCAATGTAGCGGTGAAGTGGTGGTGGCTTGGGGGCATTGACATGGAGACACATTGATGACGTGGAGGAATGTCAATGACATGGAGGAATGACAACAAAGAGGAAAGTGATTATCGAAGTTAGAGAAGGAAGTGGATGAAAGAGGAACACAAATAGGAGAATGAGGATGAGTTGGAGGTGGCACAATGGTGTGATGGAGGCGAGAAGGGGAGGAGGAGGAAGATGAAGAAATAAAGGGAAAGAAAAGAGGAATATGAAGAAGGAGACCCAATCGTGTATTCTATATCAATGAATGTTACCGACAATCATAATAAAAAAATATTTACTTACATACACTTACCGACAAATTTGAAGCAGTCGATAATTATCAACAAGTATCACCATCCGTTAGTAACACTACAAGAAAATGCTTCATTAACAATAAATTTTAGTGACCTAGGGGCCAAAAGTAGTTGGTCATTATAGTGACCAATTTATATATCAATTTACAAAACAAAAAGTTTTTGATTACTAGAATTATCAGTATTATAAATAATAAAAATTATAATTGGTCGCCTAATTAGTCACTAATTAATTATAGACTAATTTAAAAATCAATTTCTTTAATACCAAAAATCTTGTTACTTAATGTTTGGTTGATATCTAAATTGGTGACAAACAATTTTTGGTCACTAAAATTAGTTGTTAATGAAACATTTTCTTATAATGTAAAGTTTACTGACAACCACTTTGTCGACCGATTGGCTATTAATAGTCCGTCAATAAATATGATTTATTGACAGATTTTTTGTATTGTGTCGTTAGTAATATGTAATCTCCTTGTAGTGATAAAATTAATATCAATGTGATTAAAACAAAAATTACTCCATATATAATCATAAAAATTCCGAGATTTCATATTTGACAAATGAAACTTACATGTAATTAATATGTAATAAAAAAATTTAATTCAAAAGTTGCATAGCACAGCACACAGTTTACACTACACTAGATCACGTATCCGATTAACGTTAGTTAAATATAAATTAAATCAAATATTGCTAATCAAGATACTACATCAATGTAATTAAAATGAAAACTAATCCATTTTAAACGAAATTAAATTTGAGAAAATAAGATTTTATAAGCTTACAAATCAAAGAAAAAAATATATATTCTATGAAAATATTTAATTCAAATGTAATAAGAAAAATATCAAAGGGCTTGTTTTGAGTGCGGGGAAGAGGAATCAGATTATTATATATTGCATCAACCCATGGCCAGATCAATGCTCGCCCACTTCTATTCTTAACTTCCTTTAATTTGTTTTCGAAACATTCTAATATATAATAAACCAGTAAATTACATATATCTTTATTTAGTTTCTCAAAAGCAAGGTTAAAACATTCTTATGTTTAGTGTTTATTACTCTTCAGTTTTAATTTTTTTGGTATTCTTTCTATAATTGTCATATATTATAATATACTATCAAGAAACCGCTGGAATTTTTTGTCACGTAACGCATGCATGATTTTGTGAGCTTTTATTAATGATCCACTATAGTTATTAAAATAAAAGAAAATCGCATTTATAAAAAAAAAAAAAAAAAAGATAAAAATGTAAAAGGCAAAAATGAACACAGGTAATAAAAGAGCGAAAACCAAGAGACAGAAATAATAAATGATGAAACTTTAGTTATGGAAGTATGAATAGAAGAGTTTTGAGGAGGAATGTTTGGTGAGGATTTGGATGAGCACAGAAGGTATTACATTGAGTTGGAAGTAGGCGTGATTCTGTTTTGTTAAAGGAGAGGAGTTTCCACCTTTGGGATGGTTGAATGAGCGTTGACAGATAAGTGGGGTATCTAAGGATTCACTCACTTTGATGGCAGCAGTGTCCAAATCCTTCGCCTTGAAAGCAACCACAGCAGCATCTAATTCCGACAACGTATCCTTGTAAGAATCAAAGCAACCTTTTAGGGAATCCTTTGTGCGTTCATCAAAGTTCTTGTCGTTCAAGAGCTTCGAAATGAAGGAAAGCAATTTTGTTCCGTTGGATTTCAGTAACTGAATTGAATTCACCCAGTAATCTTCGGCGTTGCTGCTTGGTGGCTGCCAATTGGAGAGGTATGCAACACAGAAATCATAGCTCAAACCTTGGTCAAATTTCGAGGCCTCTATGCAACCTTTGGAGACAATATTGGACACACTTGAGCATTGAGAGAGAAAGAGAGAGAAAATGATAACGTATGCTGAGAGTTTCATTTTTTCGGTTTTTGTTTCTCAGAAATTCAAATTGAAATCTATCAAAAACCAATCTGAGATGTGAAAGGAATACAGTGATGCAATGCCAATCCCCTGTGCATATATATAATGAGAAGGGAGATATCATTTTAAAAGTTGAGATAGAGTGTTTATTTTCAATCACTAATAATAAATATGGATCAAAACATGCGATAACATATAAAATCTTTTTTCTAACAGATGGTTCAAATAGTTAACGGAATCGGAATGTCAGGTGTAAGTAAGTTCGTGGATTTTGTTTTCTTTTTATTATTTTACTTTTTATTAACTTTTCTTAATTAAAAAAAAAATTATATGTCAAGTTAGCATCATTACATGATGATGTCAGTATCATGTGACTAGGGATAACAACGGTGACGAGATGGGGATGTGTTGCGTTATCCCATACTTATTTTCGTATAAAAAATTCATCTTCATTCTCATACACATCGCGTAATGGGTATAATTTAGTACTCATACCCGTACCTCTTTTCTTACTACTTCAATATTAATTTTAATGAATTTTTATAAAATAATCAAAAATTACGGTAAAAGAAACATAATATTATCAAATATTTAATATTAGGAGGATGATGGTTTCTTCGATATAAAATACTTTAAAATAAATTATAATTGTTTATATTTTAGACTAGAATAACAAATAAAATTTCATGAGAACCAAAACATTTATTAAATTTGCAAACATGAATGAAACATAGTTCATAAAAATATAAAAGGAAAACAAAAATTCAAATTAAAAAATATTTTAAATGTTTGTTTATTTCAATTTTTTAAATTCTAATGAATATTTATTTTATACACTAATAAAAGTTATAATATCACATCACTTAATCAAAATGACGGAAAGAACAAATAATAAACATAATAATAAAATTTTAACATAGATTTTATATCTTTTGAACTCCAATATATGTTAGATGGTGATAAAAAAAATATTCATGACAATTACATCAAATTTTTATATTATAGTAAATAAAAGTGATTTATACAATTATAGTGAAAAATTATAGTATGATTGATAATGAGTTAGAAAATAAAAAATAATTAGATAAAATATATCAAAATAATATTTTATATGATGAAAATAAACAACAAATACAAATATTAAAAAATTAACAAATGTGTGTCTTATAAACAATTAGAGAGACTATTGTAGAAATCGCACAAAGGAAAACAAAACAAATGTATAATCAAGGGAATGATAAGATGAAAAATACTTTAGAGATCTAAGAAAACTTTTCAAATATCAACATATATACTCAATGGTTGAGAAATAACAAAAAATGTTTTAGCGAAAGAAAATAGTTCTTCAAATGATACAAAAATTAATAATAATAAGTAAAGAATTTTTTTATACTACCTAGTAAATGAAATATTTATGTTATTAAACACTTAAATTGAGAGTATTAAACATTCTCATGTGAAAGGAAAATATACAATAAATAAAAATATTAAAAAATAGAAATATTCAAATGTGAGACATAAATTTTTTTAATTCATATACATCATTTTAACATAATTATATAAAGGTTATGATAAGATGAAAAATATATTGGAGATGTTAATGACTTTCATGACAAACCAAATAATTAGAAGAAATAAAAAATAGAAAGTATATATATATATATAGGGTAACTTAATTAAGTGTGAATATTTTAATTATTTAAACGGAGACGGAGATATGGCGGAGACGAGTATTATGGCAGGGATATACATTCCCATGCCAATTTAAAAAGTCGAGGATTCTCCATACCTATAGATAGTCAATGCGGGGATTTTCCGTCAAAACGGGGATGAGTTCAGACAATACCTAGAGGGCGGGTTTATTTGCTATCTCTACATGTGACAATGTTTTATATTTAATTCAATCTCAATTTTCGTTAATTTTGTCCAATTAAGTGATAATAAAATAAAACAATTTTGTCTCTATCCAGATTAAGTTCAAATTTAATTTTTTATATAAATGTGAATAACATTTTAATTTTTTATTTAATAAAAATGTGAAATTTAATAAAAAAATTAATATAACATTTATATAAAAAATTAAATTTGATCTCAATTTGAATAGAAACAAAATTGTTTCATTTAATTATAACTAAAATGAACAAAATTAACGAAAATTGAGGCTGAATTTAATATAATACATCGACACATGACATGATATCAACTTGACATGTGACACTGACTGATTTGGCACATGACACTAATACTACTACATGATAGAACACGTGAACATTTTTTTAAAATTACAAAAAGAAATTAAAAAAATACAAATTGACTATGCTCACGTTAACAACTTAAAGAATGTTATAAAAAAATCAAATAATCAAAAATTGAAACCTTATTAAACAAACAAAAAAAATCACATCAAACAAAAAAAATAGGACAAAAAAATAGTATTTAAACCTAAAAGTTATATACAAAAGTAAACCAAAGTTATTACTTATTTCTTTTGAACTAATTGAAAACATATTTAAATCTTATTACTATCGATGTTTAATAATATTTTTGGAAAACTTTATTTAATTGATATGTTATTCTGGAAATTCATATTTATATGTCATTAATATGTAATCGGAAAATTTAATTCACAAGTCGCATAAATTTACCAATTTTACACGTAGTTAATATTAAATCATACCAACAAAAATAACAATTTCAATTTTGGAAAGAAAAATAAAAATTATATACAAAACATATAAACCAAAACTATTACTTATTTCTTCAAGAACTAATTAAAAACATATCTAAACCTTACCGTTACTATCTATCAATGTTTAAAACATATTTTGAGAAAATTGTATTTAATTCAAAAGTTGCATAATTATATATGAAATTAAGAAATTACAGAAATTGCATGAGCTTATTTGTACTACTAATATAAATTAAAATAAAAAATGATATATATATATATATATATATATATATATATATATACTTTATCTTAAATCATTACTAAAATTTTAATTTTTAAACATTACATATTTATTTAGTAATGAGTCTTAAATGTTATTATTTCTTTTTCTGTCAGTCAACTGTTTCAGAATTTTATTAAAGTCAATTTTAACCGTTTCAAAATTAATTTTAAAAGTTTAGTATTTAATATTTAGTGATATTACAACAACAACTAATGAAATCATAAATATAAAAAGTTGTTAAAGTCAATTTTAAACATTTCAAAATTAATTTTAAAGAATTTATAACTTAATATAAGATCATGAATTTATTAAAGTAAGAAAATCAAATGGTACAACTTTAACCTAAGAAGAAAATATGACTTCTACGGAATTGCAATGTATTATTAATAATTAACTATAGTTTAGTCATTGTAATAAATTTACAAATAAATAATAATTAGTTACTAAAATAGATTCTATTATTAATAAAAAATATATAATTAAATTGCTAACTAATTAATTAAAAAGTAATTTAAAAATTAAAAACCATTTTATTTGCTAGCAAAAATTTTGATAAATAATGTTTAGTGATCAATTTATTTTGATATTTGAAATGTTGTTAACTAAATTTTAGAAACAATATGCAGACTAATTATAGTTCTTTTTATTTATAATATTGATTGTTTTAGTAATTAATAATTTTTATATTTTAAATTAATATCTAAATTAGTTATTTTAGTGACTAATTTTCGATTACTAAAATTGATTATTAATAAAATAATTTTTTTGTAATATTTTTTTTATAATGGTACAAAAGAAATGAGTACAAATTAGTTGTACAGGAAGAAAAAGAAACTTTTAGTGACAAAAAATTATAGTTTGAAAAATAAAAATCGACAAACTTAACAAAATTTGTTTTTTACACCGAATACTGCAGTTTTAATTTATATTTTTTACTTTTTTTTTCTGAGTTTTTTACGTTGGAAAAAAAAAAGAATTGTCAAATTGGTTAAAATTTCCTTTATTAAAATATCATTATTTTTAGGTTAAGATCCTCATCAAAGAAAGATCCATGTCCAGAATCAAGAGATGAAACAAAAGCATCATACCTTGATTAAGAGGAGGAATAAGATCTGAATGTGAAAGTGGAGAATGAAGCAGCAGTCTCAGATGATATCACACTGAAAGCCATAAACCCTAACTTTATTAACTCTATTTTGGTGGGAGGGTTTGAGTTCAAAATCAGACACGGTTGCATAGGCCCATTTTCTTTGGGCCCAGTCTAACTGGATAAGTCTTTTTAAGAAGCTACTATTTACACTTCCATTTTTATTCCCAATGTCCCACTAAACTCACTCCCCTCATTTCTGGTGTTGGGAAAAGGGTTGAAGAAGAAGATCACGTGTTTGTCATTGTTGAGAGATATGGCAACTGATTTGGAAGCTCAACGACGTCGACTCTGGTTCCATGCTTGATTGTTTTGGTGAACTATTTTATTTCGATTCTACATACATTCGTAGATAAAACTAATACTTTGATTAAGTTTTCTTTTCTGTCATCTCTTCAAAGAAAATCATAAAGTTGGCTATACAATTTATTTAAATTTTAAAAAAATAATTATTGTTTTATTTTTACATTTTTTTAATTATTAATTTAATGTTGTATTAGTTTATTATTTATTTTTATGTTAATGAAGCATTTATTTTCTTTATTAAAAATTGCAACTGCATAAATTATAAGAAGTTTTTACACAAATATTACTTAAAAATTAATTTATATAAAATTTACTGAATTATAAAATTAAAAAAAGAACAGAATTGAGTTAGAAGTCTCGCTAATTTTGATATTTTTAATTAATCATATCTCAATTTAGTATTTATCATTAATTTTGACTAGATAGTATTAAAGTCAATGTCACCCAAGAAAGTAATTAATTTTGCTCTGGAGAATAGAGAATGGAAAACAGATAAGGAAGAATGTGATACGAACAGGCGAGAGACATGAAGATTTGCACAGGAAGAGAAAAGCGCGAAATGATTAAGGAGGGATTGTGAAATAATGAAGAGAAAAGTGAATTTTAGAGTGGTTCACTAAAAAGCCAATCCCTGACATGTTAAATAAAAACCTCCCACACTTAGTTCAAAAACCCTCCATCAGAAATATTTATTTTTGGAGGTTATTATAAGGCTTAAATATATTTTTGGTCCTCATTTTTCTAGTATTTGTTGCGAATGGTTATCATTTTCACAGAATGTTTAAAATGGTCATCATTTTAACCGAATGTTTAGAATGATCCTCATTTCACAATTCGTGTTTTATTTGGTCCTTTTCTGTAACATCGTTTAAATCATTAACGGAGCATTGTACATGTGGCACGATTTGTATTAGGGTGAATTACGTGTACTGTACAGGTGACTTAATTAGATATTTGGGGATAAATAAATGAGCTAGGGTTTTAGTAGGGAATGTTTGGGCAGTTGGTGAGTTTTGGCAATCTTGTTCCTCCATTCCCAATTGGTATTGCTGCAATCTTCTTCTTCTTGCAATCCCATTATATAGGTATGTTACGGTCTCAATCTTCTTCCTTTACCTCTGGTTGTAATCGTTGGAGGCAACCGTGTTGTATCACTTCGT
>Ga0214545_1001573_pt1 | contig 42981 bp, 19 predicted proteins | sample CNSS4metaG_FD_160064 | JGI IMG/M metagenome (GOLD analysis project Ga0214545, IMG submission 160064) | Root nodule microbial communities from cowpea collected in UCLA plant growth center, Los Angeles, California, USA - CNSS4 | ecosystem: Host-associated > Plants > Roots > Nodule | place: USA... | reverse complement strand
AAATCTCTTTTATATATATTTTTATATATATATATATATATATATATATATATATATATATATATATTAAAAATATACAATAATTTTTAAAAATATAATAAATATATAATTATTATAGTATAAATTAAAATTAAAATCACACATATCAAAATTATTAACCTAAAAAATTATAAATTAAAAATATTATTACTTTATAAATTCAATACTTCGTTAATAAATATCATAAAATATTCTAAATATCAAAAACACACACACACACATATATATATATATATGACCAAAATTAAATACATAAGAACCAACCCATCTTATAAATGTCTCGATGTAATAATCATTAAACTTCTAATCTTAAAAATACTGGTTTAACATGTTGTTAGATTAAAAAGTCAATTAATCACAAATTAAAATAGTTATTTTAAAATAAAAATTTCATCCATAGTTTTTGTTTATATATTTAGCGAAACATAATATTAAAAAAATGAACATAATACATACATAATGAATTGAAAATTAAAAATAAACACCAACTCCTTTCTTAATTACCTTTAACTCCATACTTTTAAGTTTAATGTCATTTTTGTCCAAATGTTTTAAATTTTCGCATTCCAAGAATGTTTTTAAGCCTTTGGTAATATATAATAAATTAAATAGTTAAATATTTATTTTAACTTTATTTTTTATAACGGAAGTAAAAATTGAGTTGGATCCTTTATTAAATCATTACAAAATTTATTTCATTTTTCAGTTTAGTGTATTTGGAATTTGTGATTGACCATATTGACGTATTTATGTCGAGATGAATGAATTAGTTAAAAATATAATTATTAAAGGTTTAACTAGTGATTTATTTATTGGTTTTGTTCATTTTTATTTCTTTATTATTTTTTATTTAATTTAGTATGTTAAATTAAAAAAAAAAGTTCAATTTAGTTATTTTGTTAAATTGACATTAATAACGTCTCCATCACCATCACGTATCAATTTGTGAAGTTTTTTTTTTATTTAAAAATTAAATAAATTATCATATGTCAAATTATGATTGTGACATGCGTGGTAGTAATAGTTATTTTTAATTTAATTTTTCTATTCAAATTTTTTATTCAATTTAAACTTTATTTTAAATGATTTAATTTAGTCTTCTTCAATTTAAGACCAAAACAATAATTAAACTAATTACAACTTATATTTACATGTTAAAATAATTTTTTTATAATTTATTCATCAAAATACACAAATTATTTTATTTTTTATATTTTTACACTAGTAAATTTTACACTTGAAATCTTTTATATTTGTAAAAGATAAAATAATTTGAATATTTAGGTAAAGTGACTGATGTATAAATTCTCAAAAATTATTTTAACATGTGCAGACATAGTGTTCACGTCTATTTAACAAAAATAACAAAATTGAAATTTTCTAAATAATTGAAAGTCTAAATTGAATCAAAAAATAATAAGAAGACAAAAAATAAATAAAATCAACAAATTAAAGTATTAAATCACTAATTAAACTTTACTTAAATTATACGGTACAATACGAGAAACATAAGGAAAATGTTGTTCAATGTGTGTTTACATGGAATATACTAGTAAAATTCTATATCATTCAACTATTTATAATCTATTATCATTATTATTATTATTATTATTATTATTATTATTATTATTATTATTATTATTATTATCAATTATAACTATAATTATTACTATTATTATCAACTCTAACTATAATTATTATAATTATTATTAACTATAATGATAATAATAATTATTAACTATAATTATTATTATCAACTATAAATATTATGATCATTATTACTATCAACTATAAGTATCATTATCATTATTATTAACTATAATTATCTCTATTATTATATTACTATTATTATTATTATTATTATTATTATTATTATTATTAATAAGAACTATAATTATTATAAAAGTTATTATTGTGATTATATTTTTTGTTATTATGGTTAAATACACATCTTACTTATTAATTACTTGACTTTTTATTTGTTTTGTTGTTTATTTATCTTTATATTTGAACAATTATTTCAATTCAAAAAAGTAATTACTAAAATTAGTAAAATAATAAAATTTAATAATAAATTTTTTATTATAAATAATTATTTAAATTTAAAATATAATAATTAAGAGAATAAAATTAAAAAAACAAAAAATGACTAAAAAAAGTTTATCTATTTATATATGTTGTTGTATTATTATTACTATTTATTTTTATTTTTATCACTACATGATATTGTTATATTATTATTATTATTATTATTATTATTATTATTATAGTTAGACACATACTTTACTTTTATCTGCTATGAGATCATATCTCAATTACTTGTATTTTTTATTTGTTTTGTTGTTCATTTTATCTCTATATTTGTGTAATCATTTGAATTAAAAAAATAGTTAGTAAAATGATAAAACTTACAAATGATTTTTTATTATGAATAATTATTTAAATTTAACAAATAATAATTAAGAAGATAAAATTGTAAAAACAAAAAGAGAACACAAAAATTGTGTGTCTCTTTACACATGTAATTGTTGTATTATTATTATTTTTATTACTACGGGATATTATTATAGTTAGACATACATCTTAATTCTATCTACGAGATCATAATTGAATTACTTGTACTTTTTATTTGTTTTGTCATTAATGTTTATCTTTATATATAATTATATATTATTATCGTTAAAATTAGCCTTAATATTAGCATTGACATTAATATTTATAGCATAAACATTAATATCATTATTTTTTTTTGTCATTAGTTTGTTATTATTGGTATTATTATAATTTTTATTATTATTATTACTATTCATAGTTGTGTTATTTATAAGTGTTTTTTAATTATAAAAATATTTTTTTACTAAATAATTATGCTAAATAGATTTTTAATTTTTTAAAAATTTTATAATTTATATTAATATTATTCTTAGTATTTTTAATGCTTAAATAAATATGATAAAAATTATATTATTATTTTAAAAGGATTTGAAAAAAAAAACAAAAAAAACATTTATACACGCACATATCACATGCTACTATAATTATTTCATAAAATCAAATAAATGCACCATATTATGATATCAATTCTATTTATTATATTTAAAACTGAAATTATTATCACATCACTTAGATATACTACTTGATTACTTTAATAATAACATTTACACCAATATAACTTAATTTTCATGGTATTTCACTATATAATGTTTTTACTACTTTATTATTTTAATATACAAAATAAAAAAATACAATTCGTGTGTACGCACATGTCAATCTACTAGTTCTTATAAAAATTAAAAATTATATATTAAATCTAATCCAAAATCCTAAAATAGTGGATATATAGGTTTTTTTATTTGTGTTATGATTTATTTTTATTTAATATGAACTTCAAATTCGGATTGAATTTACAATTAAACATTCACTTAAGTTCACATTTTGATCTTAAGAGCTTAATGTGGACTTAACTAGGATGCAGACTTAAGAAATTTTATAAGTCATATTATAATATAAAATATTAGGGATCATATAATTAGAGTATGGAGTGTTGACAATTTTTAGTGATTGTGATAATATGAGAGATATAAGATATATGATAAATATAAAAGATATGTTACATGAGAAACTTATTATTTTATTTTATTCATATACTATAATATATATATATATATATATATATATATATATATATAACACAATGTAACATAATATAAAAGTCAAACGACTTCACCTAATTTTTTTTTTCTGAAAACAAAGTCACAAAATTATTAATCTTATAATTTTTTCAATTTAAATGCAGATTTAAGTAAAATATAAACTTAAATGAGTATGGACTTAAATAAATGTTTACTGTATGATTTTTTGACAATGATACATTCTACATTATATGAATTCATATCATACTCTTTTAAGTTAGTGATCAGGTTGAATCATTAGTTTTGAAAATTTGGTAGACTATTGAACTTATTATCAGATTGTAAGCCTAAAGCCTTCGAACGTGAGACCTTCCTTTCAAAAGCTCATAAATATGATAGGAGAGTGTTTGATTTCAATTAGAGGTGTCTAACTAAGTTAACTTAACTTGAGTTAAAAATGAGATAATTTAACCTAAATCACTTTTTAAAGAACCATATAGGTTGGTAAATTAAGGGAATTGCATAACATCATAGTATATTAACTCAATCCACATATTTACAACAATATATAATAATGGTGTTTACATATTTCACCAAACATCAATTACAAATTAGAAAATAGAATTATAAAGATATTTTAGAAAGAACAAAAAATCATAGTGCTAACTTATGCAATTGGACAAGAAAATAAATTAAACAAAAAAATCATTCGGATATTATTAAACAACATTATATCAAAAACTAGCGAACATACAGGCGCTGTCGCGCCTGTGTATTAGCATTTTTTAATCTTCAAAAAAATTAAGATCAATAATAAATATATAATTTTCAAGAAATTTAAGATCAATAATAAAAATAATTTAAACAAAAATAACAAAAATAAGATATATTAAAAAAATTAAATAATAATTTAAAACAAAAGAGCTTTGTAGAAAAATGATTAAAAGTAAATTATTTATAAAATAATTAATTTTTAAAATAACTAAGGGTAAAACAGGTATTATGAAATGTGGACACAAAAAGAGGAATCCCCTTTATTGTTACTAGCTTTTTTTTTTATGTAGCTATATGTATAATATTAAGAATAATAAATAACAATTTATGATGGGTATACTACATAGATTGGTTGAATAAGAAAACAGTAAATTACTAATTCCTAATTCGTAAGATTGCATATGAACTAATATTTAATACATTTGATCAAGATTTGGGTTAATGAGCTATATGTGATGGAGTCAATGGTAGTTGTTTATAAATATACAAACTATTTTAGTAGGTGTCTATAAATATACATTCATTACAAAACTGAAATATATATTTACTACATACATGATGTAGAAAAAAATTAGTAAATGAAAGTATCATACATTTACATCCTTAACCATTTCTTTAATTGGGAGGCCAAATAAAGATTGATGTCTAGGACCCGTATACAGCTGCTACTTAAGATGCAGTTGGAAGATTATACTATGGTTGATTCGCAGGACGCTCTTTAATGAATAAAGAACATATCTGAATATTTGGTTATTAAGTAAGTTATCATCGTTCCCACTGTGATAGAGGAATTTTCCCGGACTTGCCTAGAATATCTTGGTTGATTACTTTTCCACCATAATGAATTGAAAAAGGATAGGAAAAAAAAATTGAAACAATAAAAAAACATGAAAAGCGAATAATCATAAATTGGATAATTGGGCATTCAATAAAGATTTAATAGAGATAATCATAAATGAAAAGGAACAATGGAAAATACCTTTTTTGTTTTGTCCAATAAAGATAAATAGCATCAACAAAGTGAGTGTGAAAGCAAAGCCAATAAGCAAGGTAAACAGTAATGAAATGATGTTGTTGCAGAGAAAAACAAACCGTAGAATAACAGATACCTGTTAAATTATTTTAAAAAGACGAAAGAATAAACATTAATAAATAAAGATGAAGAGAAGAAGCAGAGACATCCGATTTTATAAAAATCTTGTAAAAGTAACGGTCAATTTTTAAAAATTTAATAAATTATTATATTTAAAGGATAAAATGGGTATTTTGAAATGTGGACACAAAAAGGGAAATCCCCTTTATATATTGTTATAGATAAAAACAATTATAATGAAAAAGCTACTGAAATATATTGTTTATATATTACGAATTAGTCGATCTCCAACGCATTTTGAATCAATTTAAGTCAAAGAGATAAATGAGTTAAATTTAATTTAACTTAGATTAAAAGTTATATATTTTTTTCCAGTTTAATCATCTCAAACTCAATGAATTAAGTTAGTTCATTAGTTTAAACTTATTAAGACACCCTGATTTAGATGAAAATCAAATTTCCAAGCTCCATATATCTTTTTATTATTTATTTAATTTTAAATTTTCTATAAGTTGTACAAAACAAAAGATGAGAAAGTGATATGAATTCCCCTTATAAACGACAAGAGGAAAAAGACATAGAAAAGACACCCCAATAATTCAATACTAATTCATCTTATCCAAAGACTAAGATCAATTATTATAATCATTGCTTCAAACTATTACATGTATTTAACTCAATCTATTTAGAGTTATCTAAGTATTCGTTTTGCATCTTCAAATAATTAAGACAAACCTTGTTTAACCAAACATCTTTAAACTCTATATAGATCAGAAAGAAATACGTAAAACAGTAATCACAAGGCTAATGTGTTAAAATAATATAAATGAATATATCAGTACATGAATTAACTAATCAAAAAATGTGAATAAATTTTTGTTTTAAATGAATCTCTTTTTAACTTAATATTTAAATTTTGGATATTTCGAAAATCATGTTCGTTACATTAAAATTAATTAATGAGTGTTATCTTGACGCATACAGAAACAAATAATAAACTTATAATATTGAAATTATTAAAAGATATATTTGTAGTTATTATTATTTTTATCTGCTAACGTTGGTGATTAGTGTTTTGTTAGTGAGAAAGTTGAATTTAAAATATATTTCAACCTCTTTTCAAAATCCACAAAACTATTCTTATAACTTTTAAATATAGGATAATCCTAAAAGATTTGCTTAACATCTTTCTATGGTTATCTTTTTTAAGACTCATAAAAAACTTATAAGTAAGAAGGAAGCAACTCAACTACTTAATCATTAGTGAATTTCTCTACGCTTTATTCAAACTTTAAAAAAAATTGTTTTATCCTTTCCCTTTGTGTTTTTAGCTGAGAAGTTGAACCTATATTTCATTCTTGAGTTCAATATGTTTTTGTCCTTCAACTTTTAGTGAAAATTAGAATAATTTTAAATCAATTTAGTCCTCAACTTTGTAAATATATATATTTAGTTCTTTTAACCAAATTTTATTAAGTTTATTTGAGGTTTCAAACGCATTTCATTATAATATTTTAGTTATTTACTGATACATATTCACTTCAATGTTAGTTGATAAATGCGTTTCAAACGTCAAATAAACTTAAAAAAAATTGGTTTAAAAGACTACATCTACGTATTTCTAAAGATTAAGGATTAAATTGATTAAAGATTTCCAAGAGAAATTAATTCCAACTTTTACTAAAAGTTGAAAAACCAAAAACATATTTAACCTTTCATACTTTGTCTGAGACATTGTGAATGTAACGACCTTTTTCTTTAATTCTTGGAAGTATAAAGTCTGAAAAGATTCTCGTGCAATACTTAAGAAAATTAATTGAAAAATACTAATATGTATAATTGTTTTAATGAAACTTGAAAGTTCCAATGAATAAATTTGAGGTAGTTTCGATAGATAGTTTAGAATAATCAATATAAAATTGTTTTCTTATCTATTTTATTCTTTACGAAATATCTCTTCATTAATTTTTGAGCCATTTTTCACACATCTTAACTTTCATCTCCCAGAAACAAAGAGGTAATTTCACCATAATAATTTATTCAAAAATAATCATAACCATCTAAACAAAGTGTCATTAAAATTGAACTAAAACTTCCAATAATGACACAATATCTTTTATTATCAAATTGATGAACCTTAGTACTCACTACAAAATAGAGATGTACGAGTAGTAAATCATTCGTATTTATTTACTGTATAAATATTAATTTGGTACTCGTCTTCATATTCGTACGAGTATCCGTTATTGGAATACCCGCATATTTTTTAATATCCACGAATATTTGTGGGTATTTACAAATATTTAAAAAAAATAACTATATTTAACAAAATATTTTAACTATAACTACAAATAAAATACAATACATCAATATCATAAGTAAAGTGCAAATCAGCTCAAATTCATACTGAGTCTAAATAAAATTACAAAAGTAAATATTAAATCTCGTTAACACAATGGACGTTTTTTAATTAGTGTTTGGATACTATGGTAAATTAAAGTTTAGCGGGTACGAGTGTTCATAAATATAAATACTATGATACTGATATCAGTCTCCTTAACATGTGGGTATAAAAAATACTTGTACATGTTATCCACATGTATTCATTTCTTATTCATTGTAGATTTTATCCGTAAATACCCGCGGATTTGAATTTTCTTTATATCCCTAACTAGAAACAATAATAATACAGTAAAGAATTTTAGAAGAAATTTTTATTTCATAAATATAAATTTGAAATTTGTCATATATTTTAACTCATGTTTCTTTTCTTTTATTTTTGTATTCTTCTATCACATTGATTTTAATTAGGAAGTCACCGACTTTATTGAAATTGAAATATTATTGACTTGTTTGAATGTAAAAATTTCAATATTTTTTTTATAAATTTCAACAACAAAATTCTTTATACTAAATTTATTTTTTTTGGCATTGTTATTGTAATATTTTATTCTAAATGTTAGATAATAATTATTTCTTAATTAATGTTAGTTAGGATTTTTAGTCAATATTAATGATAATTTTGGACTGATGTCAAATATATCTCTTTAATTTATGTAAATTGAGATAATTTTGAATTGATGTCAATCAAATTCTTTTTAACCAATATCAATCAATTCAAGTTCCTTTTTAAATAATGTATAAATGATGTAAGTCTTAGTGATCTTTCAATCAACATTAATTAGGATTTTCTTATTCAATGCTTAATGTCGAGTAAAGTATTTTTGTTGATATTAATACAAGTATCTTTTATTTATTTACAATGTTGAGGTTCTTTTTGTTGAATATCACTATTATTCCTTACTCCGTATTATTTAGGATTTACTACATGAGAGATTTTATTTGATAATTGTGAAATATTTATTTTATATATGCGTTATTTTCTTATCATCGGCATAAATATTATTTTTTACTATTAATTTGTGATTTATTTTAATGTCAACTCAAAAAACTCTTAACTAGTAATGTATACTTTTACTAGTATCAATTTTGTAAGGACAAAGAAAATAGTCATAGAGTAAAAGTGATCTTTAAAAAATAAAGCTTGATTATTTTATTAATAAAAATAAGAGTTTATAATTAGAATAATCGGTTAATCAAATTTTATTTTAGATTTAATTGGTAGGAGTATATCAATTTTGTTATCATTTTTTAAAAATGTTAATTGTGTCTCAAATGTTGAAAAGTACTTCAATTATGTTTTTTCAAAAAAAAAAGAAAATTATTAACGCAGTTAACGATGTGCACGTGTTAATTTCTGATTTTTTAATTTTTTAAAATTTTTAATTTTTATATATATTTTTTTGTAAAAAATTGGTGTCATGTGTCAGGTTCATGATATGACACGTAACACTAACAGTATCACGTGGCAAGAAAATGTCATGTGTCACTGCAAAATGTCATTGTGTTAGTTTCAATTTAGTCTTTATATATATATATATCTTTTTTATTCAACTTAGTTCTTACTTTTGTCTCTTTCATTGAATTTTGTCTCTTTTTTTAATAATTGAAATATATTTTTTAATCCATTTTTATATAATTAAAATAAATAAGTATAAATATTTTTATAAAATTAAGTACTCATATTTATATTAAAATCGGTTACACTCAAGTATATGTCACGAGTGTGTTTAATGTGGGGTTAGTGAAAGGACAAATAACGTTTCTGGTCAATGAATGCATAGGTGTGCAGGCTAAGGAATGTAAACCATTAGTTGTTTCAAGATTTTGGATGAGAATAAAGAGAATATTTTTCATTAGAGTCCTAAATCAACAGTCTCTTAAGGGCTTTCTTTTCGGGGTATATTGAAATTGAGAAATCAAAGGTGATACTAGTAAATACATCGAAAGATAAAGAAATCGATGACAAGATTAAAAAAGGATAGTTACACATGGAATTGAAATAGAGAATACAAATAAAGCCAACATAGTAGTGAAAATTGAAGAATGATTGAGAACTAAAAAACTTCATCAAGAATGGTGTTCACTAAACAAAATCAAAAGATGGATTATGCGAGAACAAAAGGGAAAGTTGAGGCATATGGAAACTACCGCAAAATATGGACTTAGTAGGTATAATTGACACAAATAAACAATTTTTAGACAATTATTACAAATTATGTAATTTATTTTTTGGCTTAATTGGTAGAAAAGGGTGATAAAGTATAATTAGGTTGTTTATGTTCAAAAAAGTGGTGACAAATTATATTGACAACACATATTTCGAGAATGTCGATGTAAATAGAAGAATGATTATTCCAATAGTAATGTTTGTTCCAATTAGGGTCACCGTCCTCATAGATTTCATTTATAAGTTCTTATTCTATCCTTGATAATTTAAGTTTTCTGCATTTACATTTCTTACACTTTAGGTTTTGGGTTTCTCAAACACTTTCACTTCAACCATCTTCATCATCTTCATTTTTGTTCACAACCTATCATCTATATTCTCACAATTCTATCTCCATATAAGAATAGAAAAACACTATATAAATGAAAAGGAATGCATGAATTTCTAATTGATATTCACATAAAACAACAATTTAGTGAATTAAACGTATTTGCTAAATTGATCACAATATAAACGTCAATTTTGTGTTAATTATGGAATTTTGAATTAAAAATTATAAATTTGATTGGAAAACAATTATTTGCCAATCCTATTTATAAAGAATCCACTCGAATTAATTTGGTAAAAACAAATATATTTAGCAAGTATGGAACCTAAATTCTCAAGAAACACAATTAAATATATATTCTAAGAATTTAACGGTGATTTTTTGTTGTTCAACAAATGGAAGAAAATAAATCTACAAACCATTATTTTTAGGTTTTGGAATGACTCCTTATTATTATTGTTATTAAATATTCATATATTTCCCTTTAAAAATACCAACATTTTCTCTCATCAACCACCAAAGAATGTTTAGAATAAATGTTGCTTTGAATGTGTTGGACAAATCCATAGTAATAGAAGGTATTAAACCTTGATTGACTGTGAATGAAACATGACACAATAGATAATAGGAAATTAATAGGCTTACCAGATCAATGATAAAGAAATATTAAAGTTGTTGTATGTATCATCAATCACCCAGTGTTAATTATTTAAATTGAAGGATGAAAAGTGAGAAACTGGAAATAGGAAAAAAAAGAAGAAATGAATAAAATTGTTTGGGTTAGAAAAAAAAAATGTGTAATTTTTGTTATATTTATAAAAGTGTTTAAAAACTAACATTATTGATTATATTCAATTACAACTTTGAGTTTGAAAGGAAGAAAATTTTAAACCCTGTTTTACAGAAAGTCATATAAAGTCACTTCCTTTGTAGAAAATGTGAAAGCTTCAAAAAATAAAAATCAACTACATTGGATGAAGTTGTTGGTAAGATATTGAAATAAAGATATACAGAAAAAATCATCACACCTATAACTTGGTCACATCTAAAACAATTAAACACTATTCGCATTTAAATATCTTTTTGTAGTGTGATAAGAATTTTATAAGGCTTAATTACGTTTTCTGTCTCGAGATTAACCCAGTTTTTATATTTTAAAATTTAAAAAAAAATCTCAAATTAAAAAATACATGCTTTTAATTTTTAATTTTTAAATCCTGGATAAAAATATTTAAACACAAAGTGAGATGTATTAAAATGATATATATTTTTTAGTTGGAGACTGGTTTTTTTAGATTAAAATTATAATTAGAATTTTTTTTTAGTTGAAGGAAATTATAATTAGATCTTTTTACTATTTCAACAACAATTATAATGCATTGTTGTCATAAGAAATCAAATAGTAATAAAGTAGTATAGAGAATAATTTGAGGATAGGAACCCCACCAACCCCTGTTAGCATGTCTTTTAATTTTCAATTCACTAATGTTCAAACAATTTGATATCTTATATAATTGGGTTTTCTTTATTTTGATTATGATGTTGCAATCAAATTAGTGAAGTTAACTTCATCACCACCTTATTGACTTTAAATTAATTATTGACTTTGCAACATATTGGCTAACAACAAAGGAAATATATTAATTTCTGTTTATACTTCAGCAAGCTAAAGTAAAACTATTGTGACTATTTGTGTGTGCTGCTTTATATGCATCTAAACTATATTGGGATGAGGAAATATTTTATCATTTAATCATTATTATTTTATGCATTTTTATTATTGAATTTTTTTCATATATTTTGTAATTAAAACCTTTTATTTTTAATCAAAAAGAGGATTTCAAAAACAGAAATATGTGAGTTTTTCTTTTAAATAATAATGATAAAACACACACTATTGAATGATAAAATTAATAAAATAATTATAACTAAATGATAAAATGTGTAATTAAATCAAAATATTTTTATCTATTGGTTGATATATAATAGTAATTTTTATGAGTATCCTTCATAATATTGTATAAAATCTAATTTTAAATCATTTCTAACTCTTTGCCACGAAAAGAAATGAACGATTTATTTTGAAAATCCGATATCCATTAGGAATAAAGTGAAACTATAATATACAAGTGTGGAGTAAAATCATTATTTTACAAGTTAAACATAAAATCATTTACTCATATTATATAACTCATTTACTCATATTATATATATGAGAATCATTAGGAGTTTATTTTAATCATGTTCCTAATTTCAGTCGATAAGTTTATTGTTCAATGTGAGAAAATGTGTTATAAATCTTATATTAACTATAAATAAAGCCGGTCAAATTATAACATATATAAATGAAATGTTATTCTCATCTTACAAATGTTGAGTTAAATCTAAACTCACTAAAAATTTAATACTTGGAGATCTCATATATTTTAGAAGTTGAGGTCAAAGATTATTTGTAAACTTTTTTCCTTTCTAAAATCAAAACACTCTTTAAAGATAACACGGGGAAAAGAACATGAACTTTTTAAAGTTAATAATATATATCTTGAAAATGATAATTAACCTTAAAAAATAATATTTTTACAAGTTAAATATATTTTTAATCCCCCTGAATTTTGATGTGAAATTAAAATTTGTTTCTTTTCCAACTTTTGATAATTTTTGTTCTAAAACTTTAAATTAAATGAATATAGTCATTTTAATTCAACGTCATTAATTCATTTTACATGTTAAATGATTTTTTAGATCGACATTTAAGTTGTTTACACTAATTAATACATTATAACTTAAATATCAATCTGAAACATTATTTAACAAAAAAAAAGACTAAAGACTAATATTTGATTAAAAAAATTATATTCATTATTTTTTAAGTTTGAAAACAAAAATATATAAAAATTCAAAACATGGAAGAATTTTAATTTTGCAAAAGACTATAAATGTATTTAATTTTTTTGGCATTTATAATGTCAATTATTGGTATATTGTGGGTATGCTATAATTAACAATTTTTTATAAATTAAACTATGTTCTACTAAATACGCCATCTTCCCAATGAAGAATATAATTATAATAATAATAAGCAATACCTTATTTGCAAAATGTAATGAACACAAAATAGTTATTTATGATATGAGAATAATAAAGAGTTAATAGATTTGGTGAAAGGAGGGATTATATTAAGTGGACATAGGCTTAGCGAACACCTTTCGTTTCAACCATTTGTTGATGCAGAGAGAAAGAAGAAGAAGAAGAAGAAGGTCTTGCATTTCTGATGAACTGTGGAGTGGTGTTGGGTTTCTATTGCTGGGATTGGGAGTTCATAACTGCTCTTCTTCTCTTCTGATCACAAATTAATCTCTTCTCAAATCATTCTCAACAATGGACGAAGAAAGTAAGAAAGGGTTGTTGGAGAGTGTGAGAAAATTCTCAACACCACCGTTTTTGTTGAAGACATACATGTTGGTTGAGGATCCTGCCACCAATGATGTTGTGTCGTGGAATGATGATGGAACAACGTTTGTGGTGTTGCAACCTGCAGAGTTCGCTCGTGATCTTCTTCCAACTCTCTTCAACCATTGCAACTTCTCTAGCTTTGTTCGCCAGCTCAATACTTACGTACGTATCTTAATTCTCGATCGGACAACGATATTTTGACTACTAAATTTTGACAACTTTCTCTTACAACATGAGATGTCATCTTTTAAGTGGTTCTAAACTATTGAGAATGAGAAAAAAAAAGTAAAAAACTACTTAGTAAATAACGTCTAAGGTTGTAAGAGAAAATTGTCAAAATTTAGTAGTCAAAAAATATTTTTTATCTAAATATATCCGTACATCATAAATATTAGCAACATGCACACACTTTTAACACAATGAATGATTGTGTAGTTTATTCTTTCATTAACACTACTAAATAATATACATCACTTTCTCAATAAATGCATTAATTACTAGACTGGTATAAAGTAATTAGTTGGAAAGAAGAAAAATAAAATACTGTATTAAAACTCCAAACATCACTCAGTTATTGAATTTTTTTTCCAATGGCTGAGATTTCAGATTTTATAGAGGGAGAGTATATATAGTTTACTATTTTGGTTGAATTTTATAAATCTTGGTAGCTTCTAATATATTTGAATCAATCATAAAATGTGTATTTTGAGTTTTTTTTTTTGTTGTATGATTAAAACTGTAATTATATTGGAACGAGTGAAGTATTATTATATTAACAAAATTTTAAGTAAATTTATAAGATTATTAGGGGGAAAGAAGATAGGTAGAAGAAGATTAAATTTTAGAAAAAAGAGAAGAATGAGTTGGATAAAAGCGAAAGGAACGTAGGTATGGATGGTTGGTGAGTAAGTTGACCACTGTAGAAGCTTTTAGCGAATAAAGAAATGAAGATAATTTTATTTGTTTCATTGAGTTCTTGATGATAGAAACATATTAACTGAACTTGTTTGACCTAATTAGGATTAAGTTTAGTATCTTAATTAAAATATTGTTGGATCGAAAGGACCACTGAAAAAATTCTTCATAAAATACTACTAGTCTACGTAGTCCTTTTGACTAATTATTGTTTTATCTTATAAATTTTATAAATTTTAAATATTATTATTAGTATTATTATTTTAATTTCATTATTCTATAACACATGTTTCATTTTAAGTATTTTACTTTGATTTAATTAAAATGACTTTAAGTTGTTTCACACTCTCGTTCAAGTATGGATATGTATGATAATATTGTTAAATAAAAGTTATATTTATAATTGCTTTTAACTAATTAACAAACTCGTTATATTTAAAATGTATAAAAATAAATTCTTTTATTTTAAACCAGCATTAATTTAGAAATAGAAGAGATTAATGTAATGTAACAATTGATGACCTTTACTAATCAACACCTTACTTAGTTACTTATACCTACCATCTGAGTTATGGTAGGTGGCCTCTAGATTTATATAACCAAAAATGACATAATCAAATGATTTCACATTATATTATATCTCCTTACATTATATCTCCACCTTAGATAACAAAAACTAATATATTAATATTACATATTTTGTCATAAAAATATTATATCTCTTTCTTAGATAATATTGACTCAATAAACTAAATAGTTAAGTATTGTATGCATTAGGGATTAACAATATGATACATTGTAGATAATTCATTTTACAGCTAGTGATAGCTAACCTTCATGGTATAAATTGATACATTTATTATATTATACACAGGAGGAATGTATTAATATATTGAACTTAAGAGTGTTATCCTAAGAAAATAAGTGTTATATATATTATAAATTTTAACCTAATCATGCCAATGATATACTTATACTAAAATATAAAAGTGGTAAAATATTATAAACCAATTTATAAAAGTTTATTTTTAAATGATTGTTCTTGAGTTTCTTGAATCATTGGTCGATGATGAAATCATATACAAATGTGTAATGTAGTATATTTGATGTTTGAGATAACTAATTTGTTTATGTAAGATGTACGAGATTAAAACTTTGTAAATACGAGTGATATAATCAAGATAAAATAATATATATGTAAAACATGACTTTCCTTTAGTAGTAAATTTTGTAAGATTAAATTAATATCAAATAAAAATTTGGAATTAAATATGTTTTTATCCTTTAACTTTAAGTGAAATTTGGAATTAGTCCCTCTTCGAAATTTTGGACCAATTTAGTTATTCATCTATCCAAATACATGGATTTAGTCTTTTTAACCAAATTTTATTAAGTTTATTTGACATTTCAAACGTGTTTAATAATAGTATTTGATTTAACATTAATGTTTCAAACAATATAAATAACTTCAATACAATCCTGAAATGCGTTTGAAACATCAAATGAATTTAACAAAATTTGGTTAAAAAGACTAAATCCACACATTTATAAATACGAATGACTAAATTAGTTCAAAGTTTCGAGGAAGGACTAATTCAAAATTTCATCGAAAGTTAATGAACCAAAAATATATTTAACTTTTTTTTTAGTTTAATCTCATCTTACTTTTGAAAAATGTTTTTGTCGAGAATTGTAAACCTTAAATCATCCATATTTAGGGTTTTCGTAAGGTTACTACAAGCAGATGGGAATTTTGCAACGAGCGATTCAGAAAGGGTGAGAAAGAACTGCTATGCGAGATTAGACGTAAAAAATCATGGGTGAGGAAGAGACAACATAACTCACATGAAGATGAGAGGTCATTTTCTTCAAATTATGCAGTTCTGATGGATGAAAACAAGCGATTGAAGAAGGAGAATGTGGTGTTGCACTCAGAGCTCACAACCATGAAGAGAAAGTGCAAGGACTTGTTCGATTTGGTCACCAAATATTCGTGTGCAAAGGATCAGAAAACAATGTTGTGTCAGGTTCAAGAAGAAAGAGAGATTAAAAAGAAGAACAAAATAGCTGATATCAGCGAAAACACAAACATTTTTCTATCTCCTATGATTATTTAGATTTATGATGATATTTTCTGCTTAATTATGCAGTTAGCAAGTAAGTCAATGTGTTATAAAGAAAAAACACATATTTATAATCTCATAGCAGAGTGAGATATTTGTGTGAAGAAGAAAGCTTAAATAGGCAAAACTTCATATATCTAGAGAAAACTGTAACACATATCAATTATGATATGTTTGTGTATAATATAGACACATATGTATAATATTTCTTAATTTCTTAATTACATCATAATTTAAAAAATATTCTTAAACTCAAATATATGCTGTACATCGCTTCAACACAATTTGATTATTATTAAAGAGACTAAATTGATAATCATTTTTAACTGAAAAATTTTGCAAATTTATTTTTATTATGTGATTTATACAAATTTTAATTTTCAGATGAGATTTTTGTCATGTTAATTACAGAGGATAGTAAAGTTGTTATTTCTTATATTTTGGACATGAATCGTACGGTCTTTTCTAGTTGCACCTCATAACTTCTATCTACACTCCTATATAAATTTTAAAATGGCAGTCTTATTATTATTTGTAAAAGTGACTTTCAAATTGTCCCTTCTAGTAATATTGTAGAAAGTCTTTTAGGATATGTTTACGTGTGAAGATTAATATGGGAAAGAGGGAGAAGATGAATTTGAGTAGATTAGTGGGTGAAGTTGGGTGAAGTTTATGTTATTCTTTTTAAGAGATTTAATGGTGAAAGTGAATGAATTTAGAAATATAGTTTGTAAAAATTTGTGAATAATTTGACAGATATGACAAATTAAAAATTAAGTTTAGTTGATAGAAAAACAAAATTAACAAATTACTGTTGATGTTGAAAGTAATCTAAAATTATATTTAGATGAGTTATATTTATTTTATAAAAAATATTTTAATAAATAAATTAAAAAGTATATATTTTAATAAAAAATAATAAAATTACAATATATTTACTTCTTCACATTTTATTTTGATGAACAATTTATAAATTTCGGGTGTTAGTTATTGTTGTAAGTGTAATTTTAAGGCATATTTATACATTATTATCAAGATTATGCAAAACGATATTAGTCAATTAAGAAGAGGAAAAAATGAATCGAGGACATCATGGTAATCTTTCTTAACTCATCTCACATGAGAAGAGATGCGAAAATAAGGGAATTTTTTGTTCTTTCCTTTTCTCTCTCTCAAATTTCTAGAAATAAACACAACATTTGGGTGTATTCTTTTTTAAGGATGAATTTGAGGAAAAGTAATTCGATGAATTTGAAGAAATTCAAAGGTAAAGTTTGTGTTATTTATTTTAAGGGATTGGAAGTGAAAGTGAAGATATTTGAAGTTAAAATTAATAAAAGATTTGATTGATGTGATAAAATAAAAATATATTTTAATAAATTAAAATGTAAGATTAATATTTTATCTCTATAATTAAAATTAATATATATTATAATACAAATTATACAATCCGAAATGTAATCTACATTATGAATTGTCTTCCAAATTATATTACAGATTGTATAATCTAATATGTAAATTTACGCTATGTGTATTCCAAATTTTATAACAGTTAGTTAAACTAAGTCTATTAGAATTTGATACACATATAGTCTTCATACATGATGAACTATATGATAGAAAGTAAGGTTGGAATGAAGTAAACCTAAAAAGGCATGTTTGGGAATGAAAAGGAAAAGAGAAAGTTATATCTAAGAAATTGGAATGGTTGGGGGAAAGTGGTGAAAAGCATGTTTGTGAATATGAATGTTTGTGAAGTGACAAGCACTAGGTGGTGGTGGTGCAATGTGGAGTACTTTGAAATGAGCTTCCCTAAACACATGGAAAACTAACGGTGTCTAAGATCAAGAACGTGCCCACACAAACCTTCAATTTCCTTATTTGACTCCAATCTCAGCTTTTCATGACATAACAAACATCACCCTTCTCCACTATCACTTCATCTGTACACAACTATTTTTATTAAATAATCACTACAACTAAGTATAACTTGATTTGGTTCTGTTGTAATTTACACATAAAATCTGCATCAAACTATTTGATTAATAAAAAATTGTTAAATATTTTTTTCTTCAAAAATTGTTGAACACTTTAACTGGTGTCTAACAACAGAAAGAAAAAATAACTGTCATCAGAAGATTAACTAAAGAATGCATGCAAATGTAGCACTTTCACAATTATGTTGCCTACCAAACTTGACCAAAGATTGAGTTTTGGTGGAAATAAGCACCAAAACTCATGATATCAGCTCTTAATAATGAGACATGGTAATGGTATCACTTCCATTCCATAATGTGTGATGAGAAAGCACTGAAACATTGATGTCAATATCCACCAACTTTCACTGTAAACAATGCTATATAAATGCTATATACATAGTTTCATTATTTCAAATCCATTTTGAGAAAATATCAGAGAAACACTATCCTCCTCCGAAAAATGTCAGACTTTCTCAAAAACATTGCTGCCCCAGAAAATTTTCTAGTTAAGGTGAGTAAGAAAAGTGTTGTGAAAGCACTCAATCCTCCAGAAGAACCATTTTCAATCACTCTCTCAAATCTTGACCTGCTTTCAGGTCGTTTTCCTGTTACATACTTGTATTTCTACCGCAAACCTGAATCAGATAACTTCAAGGCTTTTGTTGATGCTCTTAAAAGCTCTCTAGCACAGATACTTGATCACTACTATCCCTTTGCTGGCCAAATTGTTCAGAATCCCAAAACTAGTGAGCCTGAGATCATATGTGACAACAATGGTGCTCTAATCATTGAAGCACACACAAATACGCCATTAAAGAGTGTAGATTTTTATGATCTCAATGGAACTCTTCAAGATAAGGTAGTCTCGGTTGAACCAGATTTCCCCACGCAAATTCAGGTGACTGAATATTCATGTGGAGGTGTGTCTATAGCCTTTACTTTTGATCATGCATTAGGTGATGCCACTTCCTTTGGAAAGTTCATTGCTTCCTGGTGTGAAATGGCTCAAAAGAAACCACTCTCGTGCATACCAGACCATAGCAGACACCTTCGTGCACGTTCTTCTCCCAAATATCAACCATCCTTGGATCAAAATTTTATGAGGTGCACCATGGAAGAGATACAGAACATGCCAATGAACCATATCTCACTGAAACGCCTTTATCATATCAAAGCATCAAGCATCAACATGCTGCAGAAACTTGCTTCTGGGAATGGAGTCAAGAAAACAAAGATTGAAGCTTTCTCTGCTTATGTATGGAAGGTAATGATTGGTAGCATTGATCAAAGGCTTCATGAAAAGTGCAAGATGGGTTGGTTGGTGGATGGAAGAGAAAGGATGGGAAGAGGTGAGAATTTGATGTCAAATTACATTGGTAATGTGCTGTCTGTGGCATTCGGGGAGGCAAGTATTCAAGAATTGAAGGAAGGTTCTATATCAGACATTGCTAACACAGTGCATGAGGCAATTTCAGAGGTAAACAATGAGGCTCATTTCTTGGACTTGATTGATTGGATTGAGTGCCATAGGCCTGGTTTGATGCTAGCAAAGGCAGTGTTGGGTGAAGAAGTACCAACCCTAGTGGTGTCCTCAGGACACAGGTTTCCAGTGACTGAGGTTGACTTTGGATTTGGGAACCCCTTGCTAGGGACAGTGTACACTAGCATTCCTAGGGTAGGAGTTGGTTACATGAACCAAAGGTTAAGTGCCAAGGGTGATGGTTCATGGACTGTGTCTGCCATTTTGTGGCCACAACTCGAAGAAGCATTGCATAATGACCCAATTTTCCACCCCGTGTCTGTTTCTCATCTTGAACTTTAGTGCAGTACAATGCTTTTATCTTCTTTATGGTTCGGTATCAGTGTTTGTCTGTCTGTTTTTTTTTTCTTTTCTTTAGGAAGTATTCTAATGAATAATGCTTATCTTGATCTTTAGTTGTCAATAAAGTTGTGTAGCAAGAACACCAGCATGTCATATAAGATACTGTTGACATCTAACAAATTTTTACACATACTTTACAATTATTATTTTACTCTACAATTCCTCTTCTTCACAAATACAAAAGTTAACTTTTTAATAACCAAAATACTCCTTTAAAAAAAGTTGTAAATTGGTGCATGTAGTGTCAAAATATTTTTCCTACCGATAATGAATGTGTGCTGTGTTCAGTACGACTCTTGCATTATGTTTGATTGACTACTTTCCAAGTATATGGAAAATAGTGCAAAGATATGTCAAGGTATCCTTCGTTAAGACATACAATATCTAGTAAGAAACCACCTTGGGAAAAATCCTTCCGATGGAAACACGTAGCCATTTACATAATCAACCACGACCATACATTTAACACAGCAGTTTCCCTCATCAATAACTTAACTTCTCCAGCAACAAAATGCATGCAGCAAGCAGAACTTCATTTTCTCAACCAGTAGATTCCAGCATGTCATCCGAAGAAAGTGACAAGTTCCTCTCTATAGTGGTTGTTCAAAAATTCTGCATTTAATGATTCACTTGTCATCTCCCAATATGCAGTTACATGTATAAAATCGCATTGTCAACCCTACACAATCAGGGAGATATGACATCTAAGAAGTGTTTCACCAGCTTCAATATACGACTCATCTATTAATTTCTTTGGAATTTTCCTTTTAGCTTGTGTGACTTAGAAGGTCGTGTAGGCACCTTAGGAGCTGCTTTATTTTTTTCAGTACTGGACATCTTCACGTTTCTCTTCCCACCACCACCAATGAAACTTTTGTTCCCACTTTTCTTGCCTTTTCTACTTTCTTCTGGCCTACTTCTCTTGGGTAAACTTAATCCATCATTACTGGTAGATTTAAATGGTTCTTTATGCCAAGGCTTGGCTGTCTCAAATTTGTTGTCTCTCTTTCTTTTGTTGTTCTTTATTGAATCTTTATCTGAGGTAGCTGCTCTTACAGGCTTCCTCCACTCTGGCCTAAAGAGGGTGAGAAAAAGAGGACTCTAAATCAGCTTCGAAGAAACAAAAACTCAACTCATTTTTTTCAGAAGCAACTAAATATACCTCTTCGTAGAAGAATCTTGAGGGATATTTTCTGAATCTTTAGTGCCTGCTTCACTTGATTTACCATGCCGGTTCTGCAAGTCAATAGACACCACAATAGAAACTTTTATCAAACCTGTACAATCAGTAAGAAGTACACCATCTACAGATATTACAAGTTTTAAATAAATGATTCATCCACCCAAAGCAAGAAAAAGGAGAAAAGAATTTCCCACCAACCAACGAATGATTCATCAAAGTTTTATTGTGAATATTCTTTTAGCCACGGAGTTTACCTAATTGATGTTGACTTTAAAAATTCTGATGGAAGGACAATACAAATATCAATAACAAAAATCTAAGGCATAAATACAATGTCCCAGATGACAAAGAAAATAGATGAAAATAAAACTAACGGCAATGAAGAACCTTAAACGTGCTTTTAGCTTTCATAATGAGCAGAGATTTAATCTCTTTGTTTCTATTCTTCGTACATATTTTAATTTAACAATTTCTCGAACTAATTTAATTTAAAAACAAAGAAATTTAACGATTAATCCACCAATTTAACAAAAATCACTCTAATAAGAGTTGATGTATCCCACAAAACAGTAGGGAAAAATAAGAACCAAAAGGAGAGCAGGTATAATCTTTGCTAAATAAGAACTGAAATTTGCTTGCATTTTTATCCTTTAAAGCACAAGCCTAATTATTCAAAAGCCAAATCTTGAAATGAATTTTTAAGCTACTATTTGCTGACCTTCATGGATTTGCATACAATGCTGTATGTAACATATAGCTACAGAAGTACCAATACAATCATAATCTTTTAATCAATACTAAAAACAGTACCTCTAGAACATTCTTGAGAAAAAACTTGTATTTCTCCGGGGTAACCAGTTTGACAGCGGCAGAACCACACTTCCGTAATAATATTTCAAATATAACAGTGACCTGCAGAAAATAAAAACACATTATTCCTACGGATCTGTAAAGTATACACATCTAATTTAGCACACACCAGCATGTTTTAGACCAGAGCTAAACATTAGATATTGTTCATACCTTTGATCTAAAATGATGTCTTGAGACAGACGACCAGGGAAGGATTTCAGTAATAACATCTGACAGAATATTCTGCAGCTCCCTTGCTTGTAAGGTAGATACCATCACTTTAACAAAGCCCAAGACAGCCTATTACAGATGTAAAATTAAACAACAATAACAGCAAGATTTTCAAACTCAAAATACGATCGTAAAAAAGTATAACACTCACTTTTATGATTTCCACATCTTTGGTTTGCAGCAGAGATAAGAGAGAGGGGACAAGGCCAGAAACAGATATTAAAAGACTTGTATCCTGGTATACCAATACAGAAAGTGCAGACACTGCTCCACTTTTTATATGGGGAGATGATCCAGAAAGATATCCCATTATCTGTATATTGAGTATATATATAAGAGTATAAGTCACTGACATGTTTCTATCTCACACTGGACACAGCATTGGATGCATGATTCTTGGCTTATAGAAAAAACATAAAATATGTATGATAAACGTAGGAAGTTCAATACTTAATACAGTGATATGATATCCCACAAGCATATTTAGGAGCAGCCTACTTAGTGATCCTCTGAGTAAAACAAAATTGAAATCATGCATGGACTTACCATGCTAACTAGTTTGTGATATGGTTCAATAGAACCAACATATAATGAGTCTCTCAGGGTAGAACTTATATTTAAGAGCAAATCATATGCTTCTTTCCTGGTTTCATCCTTGCCCTAAACAGAACCATTGAACATAAATCAGTACTAAATCTAAGCCAAAGATCTTCAAGAATAAGTATGGCAAGTATTGCATATACTTACATCCTTTAATGTGAGAATAATTTCATTGAGAATAAGAAAAACCTTCGAGTTCTCCTCTTCTTCTAAATTAGCCTGCAGAATACACACGCATATATATAAAAAAAGAAAATGACCACTCAATAATGTACAATATTACGACTGGATATAAATAATATGCCCCTTCCCATCCTCCTTCAAAGACCAAAGAGCAAGAAATACAAAACCCAGCAAGAAAACATGTCTAATATGCTAGAACTTTTGACAGGCTCTTCACAGAATACTAAAAGGAAAAAACCATGCATATATCTAACAAAAGTGCCAATGTACATTTGCTAAACCAGCCTCACTGTAATTTCAACAATCAAAGGAAAAGAAATAGAAACAAAAATTTATTTAGAAACATAATCATACAAACTTATAGTAAGAATGTTTGTAACAACTTAAATTCTGAAAACCTATGGCGTACAAGTGTTTCTGGAAACCAGCACAGCAATTTCAATGCTGCAAGTTGGTTGCCGGTTAATTTTATTTAAAAAGTTTATGGCACTCAAAAAAAATTAATTGGCATTTAAAATTACTTTAATAAAAAATATAAAAAATGTAGATGTACATTAGTACAATGATCAAGACATCAAGTTAAATCTTGATTGTGAAGCTATAATGAATTAGAACCAAAATAGACAAATCAGGCTAGCTATCCCGTTTTGGTGAGTTTAAATACAGCATCAATTGAAAATGACACATGGACTAAACAATTAAGGAGTTGGATGCTAAAATAGATTTCTGCAACATAGTCGCCAAAAAATTTATAGAACCATGTCCTACATATCTAAGATGTGCAGATCAAATAAATTTTAGATAAGAATGAAACATTATCATAACTCATAACTGAGAATTCTGACCTTCATTGCATGTATCATTAGCAGGTGAAAACAAGAATATCGACTTCTAAGAGATGCAATTGCAGTTGGAGGTTTTAATCCATGTAATAAATCAATTAGCTCAACGTATCGAGCAGAAGAGAAGCATTGATTCTCCTGCATCATTCAGCAACAATACTGAGATAGACAGATAGAGTTGAAAGAGAGAAAAACATATGCAAGATATGATGAACCTAGAACTGCAAAAACAGGTTGAATCCCAGCCCACCATGGGTTTCCGTCATGATGTGTTGGAAGGCTCATCAATGCAACACCTTGTGGCAGCCCATTAAGAAAACCAATCAAGATAAAAAAAATGGGCCAGTAGCCCATTACCATAAAAATAGAGGGATCAATTGCTGAGTAAAGGAAGGAAGAAAACCTCGCCTCTCCAAAATGAAAAGAAACCCTGTCATTGTCCGCAACCATCACCAAATATTTGCATTTCTCATCACACTCACTGCGTGTAACCACCATCACAAAGCACCATAATCATCCTCTTTCTTCCTCTTTCCTCCTTCCTTTACTCTAACAATTAATTTTTTCTCCTTTGTAGGCTACGAACCACATTTTTAATTTGGTTTCCCTTTGTATTACTCAACTTGCGGAGCAAAGTGTTTCCTTAATGGTTTGGGCTACCACAAGATATTTTACTTTGGTAGGTAGCCCAGCAAGTCGGTTCAGTTATCACAGGTTCAGCCTAATGAGTCAGGTTCTAAGTAAACCAAGTGAATTTTTTTATATACCTAAAATGTTCCTAATTTTTAAGTACGTCCAGAGCCAACTGTGATGGGCCTTGTTGGCCAATGGAATTCAGTCCGAGTTTGACATCTATACTCATTTAATATATAGACTCAAAGCAATAAATACAACATTCACTTGGAACATAATTAAAAAACAAAAATATAAATCATAAAATAGAAAAAATAAATCCTAACAGCACCTAGGGTACACTACAACAGTATAGATATATAAAAAAGATATCAAATATTTCTCAGATTTTCTAACACAGATAGATAGTCAGATAACAAGACTACGAGGGAGAAAATGAAACAGAAAAATCTCACACAAATCCAGACTTCCAAAATTTTGCTCATTGTGTTGTATGCTTCCTGATGAACACTTTCATCACTTTCCTGTAAAACCAAAAGCATACATGAAATTATTTTACAAAATAATATAGTTAGTCAAAAGAATTAAAAAAAAAGACGTAATATCAATTAAAAGTATTCTTCAAACATTGAAAAATACCTGAAATGAATGTATAGTTAAATTATAAATTATCTCAATAAGATTATCCTTTGCTCCTTCAACGAGGCAAGATACCATTTCCAATATCAGACACCTGAAGAACACAATGACTTTGTTTTGGTATTAATTATAATAAAAAGAAATTGACAGGAAGTAGCAGGTTATCAGGGCTATGGTTTAGATATTATTAATTTCAAATTTGGAAACATCATTTTATTGCTCAAGAAGATGTTGTGTAAAAGCTTAGCCATTCAGATAATATGTATGAAGGTTGGCTTCTGAACAAGATTAACAACTGAATAAACAATTTTCAATTAATTTTGTCCACCTAAAAAAAACAAATGTTATAACTATCAGGCACCAACACTCTAAAACTTCAACCAGTTGGTAGTAAGCACACGAATGATTTATCAAATCTCTTAACATGTTTCACCCCGCAAGTCTTTCAGAATGAAACACAGACAATCTACCAACCTTTTATTTATCATAAATGTAAGTTTTAGAAGAATGCAGAAGTTAAGGATTAAACTCTTGACAACTTGGCTAAGTTGGCAATATACCACATAAGAATGAATTGTTAAATTTAAATTGTTCAGTGTAAGCGCGTGAATGGTTTTATTTTACTACATAATTTAGCTATATACAGCCAAAATTAGATGAAAAATAGAGTCTTTAGATTGATATTTCCCACCAATCACTCAATTATTTTGCTAACAGACATCAACACTGACAAATACTCCTGTGTAAATTAATCACTGTACCTCTGAGAGCATCCCTTCAAGTCACTTTGATCACTGTCTACCTCTCCGGGACTTGACAATACTTTAGCTTCACCTTCACAATCTACAAGTTGAAACCTCTTAAGCACAGACAGAAGAAGCTCTTTGATTACAGAAGAATCAGTGACAGACGCTAGGCACCCAATTGCTCCCTGAAAAAGAAAGGAAACAATTATTCCAAATTACTTAAACATTATCAAAACGTCAATATAAAGTAAATAATGACCAAGGTCAGAAAGCAGTTGACAACTACGTGTAAACAATTCATCAACCAGCATCCTAAGGGCAAGGAAAGCAAGAGGCAACATTAAAAGCCAATAATGTTAAGCCTAGAAATTCTTCAAATTATTTGAATGGCCCAAGTAGAATATAAGACCATTACACCACAATAGCAGAAATAAATAATTCATGCATTTTCTACAACAAAATAGAACATAAGAAAAAGGTATTATTCTATTCGGGAGAATGAGTAACACAAGTGATAAATGCAGAACCTTTAAAGATAAGCGTGCTTCAGGAAGAGAACTGATAAATAAATCTGATAAAACATACAGCAACTGATTTGAACAAGACGCCAATGACTTTATGTTTTTGGTAGCAGTTTTCTTTGAATAAGTAGGTTGCATATTGAACTCTGACAAAAAATCATATTCACCAAGGCAATCTTCCATACTCTTTTTGGGGCTAAGTGCAGCTTTGTTCTCATTTACAAGAATCTGCACAATATTCATAACCATTTTAGAAGGAAAAACAACTGAAAAAAAAATATATAACAAAATTTACAAGGGTCTCTACTAGTTTGTGGAAGTGTTACCTGCAATGTCTTGGAAACATTTTGATGCATGGAAGGATCCTTCTTAAGAAAAGTAACAAGGACATCAGAGAGACGGGTAAAATTTTGGTAAGTATCAGTTGCATGACGACAAAAGCCAGGCAGCAGTCCCAAAAGGTCATGAGCACAAGCCATCATTTCCTGACTAATCTCTGACTTTCCGACTGAAAGAAATAGGAAAAAATTTGCTCACCAATTTGAACAAATAAGCGATTATTGTAAAACTGGGATTGTGCCGACAGCAGAAAAAGGGGGAAATATTTGAGAACAAAAGAACATACAGTGCTTTTCTCTAATTGCTTTTCTACATCATCAGAATATTGCAAATTATATAATTGCTACAAATTAGTTTCCTTTTCCTATTATTGTTTATATAAACAAAATGGACAAGTAATTATCTTGCACTATTTACAAACAATTATTTTGAGAAGCTTCTCTGCTTTGAAAGTAATAGAAATTCGGACAAGCTTTATCGATCTCTAAGCCAAAAAAGTAAAGAAAAAGGGAACGGGAACCACGTTCAAAGCAATGCAAGTGGCAATGACAAAGGGGATAACCACAAGAAAAAAAAAAAAAGGAATAACCAAAAAAAAAAAAAAAAAAAAAAACTGAAGTTTCCTCCACCTTAAAAGAAAAGAAAAAAAAATGAAGAACGCCTCAAAGCACATGACATAAAATCTACCTTTTCGACTAGCCTTCTTAAAGGACTTGGCAAGAGGCATGATACGCTCCATGTAGTATGCAAGTGATGCACCACTAACATAGCGCTTCAAGATTGGTACTAGCCAAATATTTGAATAAGTATAGCTGTGTTCATCAAGGGATACAGGAACAAGTGAAAGAAATCTCTCTATACCCATAGCATAAACAGCAGACCCAATGCATTTCTGAAGCTGCATAAAAATGAAAAGCAGATGAATCAGCATTCAGTATAAATTGTACCAGAACAGAAATAACAGTAATGGAAAAGTACTAGTAGTAAGTTGTAATTAATGTTTTCGAGAATAAAGATGATCACTAAATAAGCAAATAGACGATGGAGGTTCAACTAGGTTGAGCTGTGGATGACCTGCCATTCGGAACTGTTACTCAAGTATAGTATGCAGGAGATAAATAAAAAGTTAATCATAAACAGAATAAACTAAACAAGTATGCATGAAATAATTCAAATAGCACGAAATTTATTAACATGCCTGCATTTTTTTATCTTTAGGCTAAATAAGGAAAAAACAAGGGTGACATTTATATGATAAACTAATAAAAACTAATTCATTCAATATTATTCCGTTGACTGTGTGAACAAACAAAAATATTTAATACATCAAAATACACATTGTTACGCTGAAAATTAATAAATAAATAAACAACTATCCTCAGAACGTGTTCCAGTAAGGTTCCACAATGCCGATCTAAAAGCAAATAGACAGTAAACTAACCCAGAAATTTTGAAATGAGTGAAAAATAACAGATGACGAATCATAAGATGACACGTTTAAGATGCAGAAATCTATCTATAAAAAAATTATATAAATGTGGGAGCTGCTACAGAATCTTTCATGGGTACTTACATGCTCATTGTGAACCTTGCCTCCGGAAATTTGAACCATCAAGTCAGCAAGCTTAAGCACAATGTTCCTCATCAACACCAACGAGAATTCTCCTTTAACCAAAAATAAAAATACAAGTCAGAAGATATGGAAAACATGTAGTTTTACAACTCTATATCTTTTAAAGAAGAAATGTTATTATTGATAAAGAAACAAGTGTGATAACAAATAATAAGACATTATCTCCCCACAAAATAAATTTAAAAATAAACAAGCAGCCTTGTAAATGGGTTATATCCATGTCAGGACTTAAGCATACGAGAAGAGTTCAACCCAGTCCATTATGTTGGAGAACTTTAAGAGCACAACATCGAATCGATTACATTATCCTTCTTGTGGGATTCCTTTAGTTTAACATAATATCTGAAGCCTTTTCAAAACCATATTAGTAGGTCAACTCACTGTTCTGGTGGTCTACGGTGAGGTTTCTGACAGCCTTTGTTTGCTCTGCGAGCATAGGGTTAGGATTACACCAAGCGTATCCACACAACTGTACAAACTCCGACTCGAACCACCCATCAATGTGAGGATGTGCATCATCTACCCTGCAGTTCGCAACACCAGTCGGCACATGGCAGAGCTTGCAGCAACACCTCATCGCTGCCCCACCCATACCCCAAGTTGCCTCCTCCATATGACCCTACCCCTGTGGTGGTAGCTCCATCATAGTTTGATTGGTGGTTCAATTTATTTTTTTCTCACAGGTTATTTTATTATTTTCCATATTTATAGAAAAAAATGTCTTCCAACACTTAATCAACATCCATAACAGGTTCACCCATCTTTCCCAACCATATTGTTAGTATTAAGATGTAGGGGTCTAACTATTCAACTTAGGATTTCAAAATTGGGTTATGATTAAGTGGGTTGGGCTACAAAGCTCGTCTCACTATAGTTGTTAGAATTTATTCCTAAAAAACGTGAATAATGGATGAAGATTAATGCTCAACTATGTAGTGTTATTAAATCCACTATTAACACATCACCAAAACCTATTTTTTGTCCCCATGAGACATTTGGATAACTTCGAAGTGAGGCCCATATACCAATGGCAGACAACAATTGTACAGTGTGTGTTGAGATCTCTTGACACTTCTTGCAACACAAAGATATAAGGGCCCTATGTCTGCTTAGCTTGGGTGGCTTCATGTTGCCTAACATGAGCACATATGTTATGACTTTGGGGTTGTATGGCTTGCCACAAAGATGTTAGTTTGCTTATATTATATGTGACAACCATATTGGGATGCAGGCCATGTGCATTTTAGAATCTGTCCACTAGCATCCCATATGCACCTTACATGTGACAACTAGGCAGCACTACACACTGCCTCTAATGTTATCTTTCATGAGAAAACCAAACATACTGAGGTAGATGATCATTCAGGAGACAATTTGGAGCCTGGAAACATCACCACTAGATTTGTCAACTCTGGTGAATAGTTGGCTGACAATACTCAACAAGTCTCCAAGGACTGATCATGTTTGCAGCAAGCTGAGCAAATGACTTATATGTTATAACTATAGAAATAAGATACAAATCCTTTATAATCAGCAAAATCTAGATTATACATGTATAATTATGAATATTTTTATTTATTCCCATACCATACATTTATTATTAAAGGATATCAAGTATCCTTTATTTGTTTTCTCAGTATAAATAAAGCGCCCATGTTGTCTAAAATACACACGGTTTCAGCTCAGTGTCTCTCTTTCATATTGTTTAACATACCCTTATTCAGTTTGCACCTTAATTCAACCTATAGGTAACCCTCTTCGTACCTAAACTCTCATGAAAACACCAATTGTTAGGTCGTAAGCACAAGAGAAGAGCTCAACTCTTCTAATTCAAAACACAAAAGTGTGACCACAAGCATGAACCTATACCATAACATCTATAAAGGGAAAGTAATGCAACCAACATTAATCAACTAAAACACAGCACCCTTGTTCCATATGTTAGAAATGGACTTTAAGCCTAACTCAACTCCACAAAACCGGCTTGTAAGATGAGGTTGCACCTCATTTATATACTATGAAATTGCCTTATCTCTAGTCGATATGGAACTTCCAACACACCCTCTCCCGCCGAGATATATACATCTCGTGCATGGGACTAGAAATTAATAACGGGTGGAACAGAATGACCAAAAAATCTCGCTAGGATTATATGATAGGCTTTTTAAACAATGGTTCTGATACCATGTTAGAAGTGGACTTTAAATTTAACTCAACCTCACAAAACCAGCTTGTAAGCATACACAAAAAACTGGAATACATATAATATAACACCTCATTTTTTTATAAACATTAATCACTAATGGTGGCAATATACAAACAAACTGAGGGGTTCTAGCTCAGTTGGCAGAGCAATATGTGGAAGTTGTTATAGACCTCCTTAAATGAAATTCAATTGAATAATTCTTATATACATTAAACTAATATAATGAAAAGAGTATTCCATACCAAGCTCAAGAAATAAAACAGATATGGCTGACAAAACGTGCTCATTTGGAATTCCATCAGCAGAAGAAAGGGCATCCTCAAAAACCGCACATGTTGATTTTATTGCATCTGCTTTAACACATTCCAGACTACCATCATGAAATGTTTGATCTGTACCCATTAACACGCTTATGGGACTAATATGATGCTTGAGCACATCCTTCAAAATACTTGAAGCTTGTGATGCAGTGTTTCCCTCAAAAGTTAGAAGACCTGAGTTCAACATTGGTATGGTAGCTTCACTCAGAAAAAAAAAAAAATACCATAGAAAAGGGAACATACAAGGAGTTAACAGCAGTATCAATAAAATTAATTAAGTATTTAGCAACACAAATCCCCCAAACCATTAATTCAATAAAACCACTAATGAAATGACAAATAACCTTCAAATGCAGCATGGAAGATATAAAAACGAGAAATTAAGGTGTTAAGGAAAATACAGCTTTCAAAACAACATTCCCACAGTGACATAATTAATCTATATCATTTTATCATCATAAGTAATAAAATCTTTGGAAATAGATTAGATTCAAACTGCATAATTTTAAATTTGAAGAAACAACTTGCCATAAAAATTCCTTAGCAGAAATTCATGGTGAAAAACAGCATAGTATTGCTGTGTGGCTGCATGAAAAATGTTTTATATGGGAATTATTGATAGATTTTGATTTCTAAATCACTAATTAATTACGTAATGATAAGATCAATTGTAACTTAATACAGCATACTTTTCAATAAAAAAAAACAGAAGCTAGTGCTCAGCATGTAACCAGATGAAGCAAAATAATCCGAAAATTACTATAACAAATATTCTACTATTGATTAACATGGATGAACCATACATACCAATCACAGATCTACAAACTGGAGGGAGATTCTTGATCCACAAGCTTATTTGTCCATTATAAAGTAAGTCCATTGCAACTCTTAATAATTTTGATGCCAAAATCACAGTATCCAAAGGGTTCTTATCCCTCAAAGATACAAATGAAGTAAGAGAAACTACAATGTCCTCTGTCTCTAGCACTATATTTTTTATCCTCACAGCTTCAAAAATAGCTTCAATAGTTTTAAGAGCATGCCTTGCAAGTTCCGGAGACATAAAACTAAATAATTTATGCACTTCTGAAAGAACTTTCAGAATGATTTTCGTAGATAGATACGGAGCAATGAGATTAATTAAATTCATAAGATGAAGGACCTCCAGGTGTTCATTTTTCAAAACCTTATCTTCTGTACATTCATCAGAAGTCCTCAAAGCATTTAACTTCAGTGTCAAAGCACTGCAACTTTTCAGCTCTGACAAAACCAACTTGCTAGCTTCCTTGGTAACCGTGGAGGATTTGATAGACTTGAAAACCTTCTCCATAGCTTCTTGAGCACATCTGCGTACCTAAAACAAGCAAACAAACGACAAAACAATTTAAACAGAAAATGCCCATAATCTCAGAGTGGTAAAATGATTAATTGCCATCAACCAATGTCCCGAAATCAAAGGACATAACCAGTGCTGATTGCATTGCATAGTAAAAGCATCACAATGCAAGGCATAAACTACCATCGAATGAATCTACTGCAACTTAAAACATTGAACATAGATTATCCATAAAAAAACAAATACTGTAATCACAAAATTTGGAAATGATACGAGTGCAGGGACCAATGTCTGCAAAGTTGGAAGGCCATAAATTAATAAATGCACACTACAAGCTCAAAATACTATCATCAAAGGAATCTACCCATAATTGTGTGTTTCTGTGTGTGTGTATATAATATTAAGCATGAAAGCATATAGCTCAATGGACTCTAACCTTGGGGCGCTTGCAAATGGAGAACTTGAGCAATGCTTCAAAGCCCAATTTCATTCCGTCCCAATCCTCCAAATCACAAAACCCAATCAAAACCCCCAAGCACTTCACCATGGCCCTCACGCACGCAGCGCCCAACTCCTCACCCTCCCGGGCCAGAACCGCGACGAGGATCTCCGAAGCTTCGTGCGACTTCGACGCCGCGATGCCGCCAGGCGGCACCAGGGGGAGGGCGATGGCCATGAATGACACCACGGCGGAGAGAGCGACAGGGTCCAGCGCCTCCGCGGCATCGAGGGCGGAGATGGCGGCGGCGAAGTATGCTGGCGGCGTGAGGGGAAGAGACTCAGCAGCGATGTTGGAGCGCAGGGCGGCGGCGGTGGCAAGGAGGTGGCGGTGCTGCGGCGCGGCAGAGTTGGCGTAGCGGTCCATGAGCTGCTGGCAGAGGTCCGAACCGTCCTTGAATGGCTCCGTGTGTTCTTCTTCCATTGAATTTGAAGGCTCGAACTTCGGCTCAGAGCTTGCTTCGGAGGATGTTGTTCCGTCGTGGGTGGGTGTAGAAGGAAACAAGGCGCAGAAACGAAGGGTTTATGCGTTTTTAAGGGTTTGAAGGGTTTATGTTTTTCAAAAACGTCGAAAAGAACAAACAAATCAATAATGTTTAAACCTATTTTTATTGCTTCATGTTTTATTTTTGTTCCATAAAAGAAATATTTTTCATTTCTATAAAATAAAAAATTATATTTTTAGTTTCTTATAAGACGAGGGTTTTGCCTTTTATTTTCATCTTCATACTTCAAAATTTGAAATCAATCATTTGGAAAGTTTTGACATACTCATTTTAAAATAGATAATTTTGAAAATTTTAGAAGTTTCAAAGGTTGACACTATTAATGTGTGGCCTTATTTTAGAAGTATATCTCCATTTTTCATCAACACATGAACACTTGAGATATATTATATACAAATAATAATTTTGATTGTTAAAGTATAAAAGATTACGAAAAAAAAGTACATTAAAAAATCAAAAACCATTTATTTCAATTAATAATTAAGGATAAAATTAGAAAATAAAAAATAAACAGAAAAAGAGAAATTCTCTTCTTCGTATATTGTTATAAATATAAAATGAGTTGTATCTTTTAATTCATAATCTTTTGAAATAATTTGGTTAGATTTTTATTTTTTAAATTTGGTTGAGTTTAATTCTTCTTTTGGAAGTAATATTATTAGTATATGGAAAAAATATACTTAATTATTCTTTTAGTTTTAAAATAGATATTAAATTTTCTTAAGTTTTTAATAAAATAATAACAATATTTTATATCATATATATTTATTTTATTTATTATTTTAATAAAATAACAATTACATTCTTCTAATATTTTAAAAAGACACACGTATGCTTTTATGTTTTTGATAAAATAATACTCGTCTCTTTCATATGTTTGATAGAGTGTCACTTACTTTCTACTGTTTTATTTAAAATGAAAATATTAAATAAAATTTAGTTAAAAATTAAATTTTTAAAAAAGTATACAAATTAAAAAATGGTTAATAAATAAAAATTGAATGATTTGACAATGAAAAAATTTCATCCCTTCTAAGATTTTAGCAATAATATTTATATTTTTTATTTTAAAAATAAACATTTGGATATTCTATATAATTGACAAAATAATACTGATATTCTTTATTTTATTTATATTTATAGTTATATTGCTTAACAACATGTATACACATATATTAAAATCATATATAATGGTAAGTTAATAAATTTTATTATATTTTGGATATAATTTTTTTTATATTATAAGACAGTTTATTGGCTGCAATGTAATCTTTCATATAGTTAATATATAATAACAAAATAGTTTTATCTTGTATAATATATAATATATATATATATATATATATATATATATATATATATATATATATATATATATTTTTATAAATAAAATAATTATTGTAAATGTTATTCATTGAAAACATAAGAAAGATTAACACTATTTTATTGGAACTCTTTTAAAAGTAGTAATAACATGTGATTAATATTTTATAAAAATATTAAAAAAGATTAAACATGCACTACAAGAAAAATCATTATTATCGACGGTCAAAATCTGTCGGTAATGGCCAAAATTCGTCGTTAAATTAACATTACCGACGGATCATCGACGGTCAAAAATTCGTCAGTAAAATGCTTGTCTGTAAAATTTTACCGACGGAAATCATGTTCCGTCGGTAATTACCGACGGAAAAATCCGTCGGTAAAATTCGTCGGTAATTACCGACGGAAAATATCCGTCGGTAATTACCGACCTAAATATCCGTCGGTAATTACCAAAAATCCGTCGGTAAATTAATTACACCATTCATCTTCTTCCTCCTCCCTCTTTCAATTTTTTTTTCGTTTTTTTTTCGTGGTCGCCGTCAATGTCGCCGCCGTCGTCGCCGTCAATGTCGCCGTCGCCATCGCCGTCGCCACTGGCACCATCGTCGCCGCCACCGTCGCCGCCGCCGCCATTGTCATCTTCTTCCTCTTTCTTCTTCTTCTTCTCCTTCTTCTCCTTCATCTTCTCCTTCTTCCTCTTCTTCTTCTCCTTCTTCCTCTCTTCTTCTTCTCCTTTTTTTATTCTCCTTCTTCTTCTCTTTCTCCTTCTTTTTCTTCTTCTTCTTCTCTTCTTCTTCTTCTTCTCCTTCTTTTTCTTCTTTTCTTCTTCTCCTCGTCTTCTTATAAGGTGAGATTTGACGGGAAAATTCCCGCTTCTTTTACCGACGGATAAATCCGTCGGTAATTCAAATTAGGACAACAAATTTCCCGCTTCTTTTACCGACGGATTTTTTCGTCGATAAATCCGTCGGTAATTCAAATTTGGGCGGAAAATTTCCCGCTTCTTTTACCGACGGAAAAATTCGTCGATAAATTTGTGGTAAAAAAAATTGAATTATCGACGGATTTTACCGACAGATTTTTCTGTCGGTAAATGAAATTTTTTTTACCGACGGATTTTTCCGTCGGTAATTAAAATTTGAGAATTCGTCGGTAAAATCCGTCGGTAATTCAAATTTACCGACAGAAATATATCTGTCGGTAAAATTCCGTCGGTAATTTTAATTTTTTTTGTAGTGATGTGATTGTTATTTATTAAAAACTTAAAAAGATGGATATTTATTTTAAAATTATTAGTGTAATTTCTGTAATATTTCACATTGTAAGACAGCTACAAAATAAAATATGTAGAAACTTTAAATAAGTAAAATAACACTAATATATTATTAATGCTTGTTTCTATTTCATTATTGTAAGATATGATCAAATAATAAGTCTCCTTCCTAAAGTGGAATTTGCATTTATCCTATTTTAACATTATATTATTCACGTGACGTGTCAATGATTCTCATTTTTCCAATTCATTTGCAATAATATTTTTTTACACTATTTTTCCTGTATTATTAATTTTATTTTTCTTGTTTATATATATATTTATTTATTTATTTTACTATTTCACTTGTTAAGAAACATAATACTTAAATCTCGCTCTACACATATAATATTTGGAGATAAAGAAAATATAGTCAACCAATTATAGATTTTTCTGTCCTCCATAACATAAAAATGATTAATGTGTTTTTTCTATAACATTTTATAATCCATTTGAACATATTATATAAGACAATTTATATTATACAATTCAAAACTAACAAACATATATTTTAAATTACATAATATAAATGTAATTTAAAACTATATTTTCGATTACCTATAAAACTACACATTCTTATTTTGAATTTCTCAATTCAAAACATTGTTTTGAATTATATAATATAGAATTATATGTTAGCTTGTATATATGTGTTTTGAATTACATAATTTAAATGGCTAAATATATTTTTAGTCTTTATATTTTGATTCAAAATTATAATTTGTCTTTATTCCAAATTTTCATAAATTTTTTTCTCTAAATTTTTAAAATTAAGGCTTATAATCATTTTAATTTAACAATGTTGAATTTCTCAAGCTGGTTAAACAATGTTTTAAGCTCACATTTGAATTTGAACATGTCGTAAACAACTCAAATGTCATGCTGAAATGTGTTTGACATGTTAACAAATTGTAACACAAATGTGTTAGGATAACTATATTTATTTATTTTTTGAGTTTGGGGATTAAAATGTATTGAAGTTTGAGACAAAGACAAATTTTAATATTACATCAAAATATATTTAAGCCTAATTTAAATTAACATTTTAGATTATTTCATTTAAAATCATATCATAAAGTATGTAATGGTGATTTCGATTACAAATTTTAAGTCTATACAAATGCATATTTTGGTTTTACAAATATGTTATAGAACAAATTATTTATATTATCGGTACTGTACAAGTCCAAATGATGGTTTGACCCATGTTTGGGTTAGTTAAATACTCCATAATAAATACTCTTTAACATTCCAAATTAATAGAACTATCTACTGTTTTGAAGTATTGCATTTGTGATATTAAGTGAAACTACACAACAAAAATTTTGATTATATAACAATATTCCTCCAAATTACTTAAATCTTCCAAAATACAATCTGAATTCATAAAAAACATGAGGAATTATTTATATTATAAAACAACATATATGAATAATATATAACCCAACATATATATAAAATTATTTTAATAAAAACTCTAAATTTTCGAGACATAACTACTTCAAAATAAACTTATTTTAGTGTGAAAAAACAGAAATCAATTATTTAATTTTATAATAATTTCCTATTTTTTCTATTTATAAAATTTTTATATTACTAAATGTGCAACTTTAATGGTGATAACACTCAAATTCTTATATTATATTTAGATGGTGGTTTTGCCATATTGGTTCTTATGGAACATGGAAGGGATATGAAGTGACCGTTGGAAGTGTCTCTGTGAAGGATAGTGTCCCTCAAAGCTTAGGGTGTTAGAGGATGAATGGTTTAAAAGAGTGTAAGGTTGGATATATATGAGAAGTGGTCCTAAACACTATTGTTCAACACATCACAAAATAGGGTAGTGTTCAAGGACCACACAATAACCTTTTTAATTCTACCAACTATTTTCTTTTATAAAGACTGCATTTTGGATCATTGCTATTTTTTCTCTCCAATTCTTAATAAAGAAAATGTTTTCATTAATATTTTCAATCCTAAACATCTGAGGTAAATTTTGTCAGGCCATTGAATTAAAAAGTAAAGAAAATCATCTCATCACTCAGATTTAATGAAATATAGTTTTAGTTTCTAAACACTAAGTTTAGGAGATTATTAACAAGGGTTTTTAAATCTCATTTTCACTTCTTAAGTTTAGCGTATAAGGATTACAATAACTTTTTTCTTTTAATTTTAAAAGGTTAAAATTGGTATTTTACTGAACTTTAAAGAAATCACTTTGATGTTGGTAATTCTTAATTACCAAATTTGAGGGGGTTAAAGTATTTAAAAGAAAGTTTCTCAAATTAGTGTCTAAGAGTAAAAATATTTTTTAAATTAAAAATAGTCTTAAATTTCAAACATAATTAAGAATGATGATTTATTTAGATCGAAGGATAAAAATTGAAGAAGTGAAAGAGAAGAAAAAGAAAAAGAAATAATTGAAAGAAAAAATATTTAAAATAAGGTAGAAATAATATAAATAAATGAAAAGTGAAATATATTTGTCTATTATTACTATTTTTATTTTAATTACTCTGTTACTTTTATTATTTTAGTTATTTATCTATTATAATAGAAAAAAGATATTAACAACATAATCCGTTGTTATTATGTCTATACTATAATTATGTAAATAAATATTAATAAAATATTTAACTACATAATAAGAAACATAATCATTATATAAGATTTTATCGTAACCTTTTTATATTTATATAAAAAGATAAAAAAAAAAAAGTGGAATTTACCGTTGTTTTCTTGTTGATTGATTTTTTTCCTTGTTCTTTTTATGTTTTCTCTTGAAATATTAAAGGTTTATTTTTTTTTTTCCATGAAGAAAATCACTAGTCACAAATAGGGATACATATATTCTATTATTATAACATAAAATGTTTATATTAAATAATTAATTAATATGAGTAACATCTTACTTTTATATTTTAAATTATTAAAATATTCATAGTTTATAAATAATCTAAAATATTTAAGTTCAGTATTTTCTCTACATATTCTTTTTGTTCTTTATTAATAGTTTAATTTATTCAAAATTCATAAACTTTTCTCAAATTATGTATCTATCGTATTGCAGAAATATAAATCTCAATTTTATTAAATAAAGCAGTTTCTAGAATATATATATATATATATATATATATATATTTAAATGTTTTTATTTATTTTGAATATTATTTATTTATTATTTGTTTCTTTATATGAAAATATTTGACTTTTAATTTTAACTGTTCAAGTATGAAAAAATCGTAGTTTATTATATATAAGTAAAAGAACTCAATTTTTTTTATCTTTAATTTCATTTTATTTAAAATTCTTTTTGGTTGATAAGAAAAATCATTCTCTTTCAATGGTTTAATTATTTGTTTGATATTTATTAAATTTACTCGAATTTTCAAAATAATTTTTATCTCATTAAATTTTGATTATACTTTTTTTTTCCTTTTCATGATTTTATTTAAATATCGAATTGCAATTAAAAAAAAAAGAAAAATCCTAAATTTCATCAAATCTATCTAGGGAAATTAAGGTTCGGAAGCTATTTGTTGCTTACCAAATGGACCATGCCTTAAGTCACAGTAAAAAGGGTGATCTTGTAAATGATCTTATATGTATGCATGAGTGGAAGAGAGGTTTTTTTTTTTCTTTCACATTTGTGCTACACTTAGTATTTGTTGTGAATATTTACATGTGAATTGGTAAAAAATAAAATAAACACATGATTATTTTTTATTTTTTATAATTATATTGATGTTTATCCAATTATTATTTAACATTTTATTTGCAATTGTAATTCATATCGAGTAAAAAAATGTGGATCATTTTGATATTGAATTAATGATATCATATTTACTTAGTTATTATTATTATTATTTTAAAATTATTTAATTAATAAATAAATATGTATGAACAAGTATAAATATATCTGTTATCTAAGAGAAATAAGAATTAAACAAAAATTGCATACTATTAAATATTGCATAAGAATAAAAATGAAATTTTACAAAATAAAATAATAAGAACATGTTAAACTACAACCACAAAATATATTGAACCATAAAATTTAATACCACTCTAATGAAAAAAAAAATGTCATGAAGAAAATTAATGTCTTTATTCTAAAAAATTACCTAACTAATAGAAAAATTATATAAAAATAATCAATAGAAAAATATAACGTAAAACTTAAAAATAGAGAAAAAACTATAATTTTCTGCTAATATCAATAATGAACAACAGAATGTGAAATTTTTTACGATACATAAACTTCTCTCGTATCATTTGATCTTAAATACATACACTTTTTAAAACAAGATTTTAAATAAAACTTCACAACACTATACTACAAGAATATAAAAAAAATTAAATATATGTTTAACTTTAAGTTCACGATATAGCTATTATCAGTCACTCAATTGTTTGTCCTAAGTGATGTAAAACTTTGTAAAATGTATTATTTTTACCGATCCGATAAATATGATTGGTTTTACTATATTTTTTTAGGTGAAATAAATTTGTGGAAGCAATATAGAAAAATATATACAATTAAAAAGATTATAACTTTTTATAAAGGTAAAGTAATTTAGTACTTTTTAACCTCTTCACTATACGGGGGTGGTGAGTGAGTAGCTGAGATAGAGGAGAAACAAAAAGAAGACAACCATTTCTGATACTAAACATAACTCGAAATTGAAGGACTCATCTTGTTTAAGTCGGTTATTTTTGCCATAAATGGAGGAAGTGGTTATTTGTTAAGTCGACGCATAATCATTTCAACCAAAATCTAAAGCCATTTCGTTTTCTTGTTTTGAGAAGAAAAATTCCTTTGCTCTTTTTCGCCTTTTTCTTATTCCTGCCTCTGCCACTTTTGTATACATATGCATCTTTCTTTTTCCTTCCTTCCTTTTCAGAACAAACGTAGTACCTTCTTCATATTCCTATTTCTTAATATATTCCGATAAGATCACCACTCTTTATTTACTTTACACATCGTTTTATAAATTTTGTTTATAAATTTACAATAATAAGTTTTTTTTTTTTTAGAAATAAAAGTGTGAATTTAAGTTTTATTACATATAAATTTTTAAAAAAGTTACAAATTTATTGTTTTAAAATTTTCAATCAAATATAATATTACTTTTATACGAGTTTGTTTCAAATTTTATATTGTTATTGAATATCTCAATCAATTTCCTTTAAATTAAATTAAAAAATTGTATTATCATTAAGATGTTCATGCACTTGTATTTATATTTGTTCATGTACATAATGGAGTCATCATAATCACACCATAAGTTGCGATAACTTGAGGTAGTCCTATAGAATTTGTCCTTGACATGGTCTGAAACATCGCCTTTGTCATCACGTCCCTAACAATTTTCTCTTTATGTTGCTCAAACTTAGGAGTGGCAAAATAAGTCAGTCCAATCCGTTTTGGTTCCGTTGAAAATAAGTCAGGATGGGTCAGCCCGTTTATACAACACAAATCAGAAAACACAATCCGTCTCATGACGGACTAACGAGTCAGCCCATCCTTTTTTTGTTCTTTTTTTAACTTTATTATTCCCCAATAAATTATTGATTATAATAGAAAAGATAAAGAGGGATACACTGCAGTAATATATAAAGATGAAAATAACATATTTATTGATGAGAATCAACTTTTAAGAACTTTAGTTTCATTATTCGTGTTAACTATTAATAATGTTGAAAAAGAAAAAAAAAACAAAAAACAAAAAATATTGATACAGGACACAAGCCAACCTGTTTTACTTGAGGTTGAGGAACTACAGTCTAGTCTAGTCAGCTACCAACACATCCTCCAACCCAATGGGTTAATGAGCCAAACAAATTGGATTCATACATACTAACAAGTTAAAAATCTTGATCCAACCCACTTTTTTTTTTATAAGTTGAGAGACTTGCTTTGCGAATTTAACTTGTTTTGCCACCCTTTTTCAAAATTAATTTATAATATATAAATTGATGTAAATTTCATATTCCAAATCAATTTTTGTGAATTAGATTTGAGAGTTTCTAAAATGAGAGTGTTAACAAATTATATTTATATTTTATTAAAAGTAAAAAAGTAGATTGTAAACCAAATAATAACTAATAAATGAGACATATAAAAGGAAATGTAAAACATGTTTTAAAAAAAAAACACAATGTTATAGCTAAAAAATTAATCTCTCTACAAAACTCAAATTGAGGAATTTTCACGTAGTGCTGATCTCACAAACTCCAGAAAAATTAATTCCGGTGTTTGGTGTAGATACATTTGCTGGTAATGA
>Ga0214545_1001570_pt1 | contig 42990 bp, 43 predicted proteins | sample CNSS4metaG_FD_160064 | JGI IMG/M metagenome (GOLD analysis project Ga0214545, IMG submission 160064) | Root nodule microbial communities from cowpea collected in UCLA plant growth center, Los Angeles, California, USA - CNSS4 | ecosystem: Host-associated > Plants > Roots > Nodule | place: USA... | reverse complement strand
TGGACAGTGCCTCGAAATATGACCACCTATCAGCATCCAGACCATGGACCACATGTTCTTCCCCTCCCTTGTATCTCAGAAACCTTCCTTTAAAGGCCTCGAATTTCCCCATGTGGTAAAACGCAATAGAAAAACCCATCTCTGAAAAATGAAAGAAATAGAAACCCTAAATGCACGAAAATAAACACAAATCGCAACCAACAAAAACCATAGCTAAATCAGAATACAACAACTTACATGAATCAAATAAAACCAAAGAAAATGCGTCGCTCAAATGAATAAACCCATACCTTCGTCTTCACCACGAGATACAGCACGAAATGCCCTTCGACAACAAGCTTTCCCACTTCGACTCAAGAACCACGCGAACCCCCTTTCTCTGCAACCTAAAACCAATTTCTCTCCAACGCTTTCAAGATTCTTCTCCCTCACGGTGGTCGTCGCTTTCAAGATTCTTTCTCCCCTTTCTGTTCGTGTTTTACTTTGGTTAAGTGCTGCTCGTGTTTTTACTTAGGTAAAGTACTGCTCGTGTTTTACTTAGGTCAGAAACATTTGCCTTTCGCGTTTACTTCACTTATTCAAGTTAAACGGTGCATTTCATATTTCATAGATTTTTAAAAAATAAAAAATTAATGACACGTGCCAACATTTTATCTCAAGACGTGTCAACATCTCACATGTTGAGGTGGAACGCCGTTTGCCACTCAGCATTTTTTGTAACGCCGTCCTAACGGAAGGACCAATAACACTCATTTCAAAACTATGAGGACCATACGGTGAGAAAGTTTCGGTGAGGGACCATTTGCAATTTTTGGTGAAACTTCAGGGACCAAAAACATATTTAACCCATAAATAAAATAATAAATACCATAATAATTAGATAAAAACTTCGAAAATAATTTATATTTATAGTACTTAAATTGACTCTACTCTTAATAAATTTAAAATTGATAATTGTGTCATGTTTGAAGATTTCATTTTATTTGATTAGTCACCTTAATCCTTTAATCCCTTTATTAGTTGTTTATTAAATGGTCGAAGTCATTTCATCCTATAATTATGTTTAATTTGAGTACAAAACTCATAAATAAGTCTTCTGAACCTAATATGTGGTAATCAATTTCTTAAAACAACGAATTTTGATCATATGTTCACCATTTTTAATTTGTTTATGAATTTTTATTATAACTTAATGCATATAGTTAATGATCCTTCAAATTCTTGCTGTATTGTTAGATTATTGAGATGTAAAATTTTTGTAATTCTAAAGAATTTGTTTAATTTCTTTTAAATTAGAAGAATAGTATCAATAGGAGTCTACGCACTTAAAATTAAGGCAAAAAACAAGTCATAATTTTTCTATTTAGTCTTTTGTCTTTTGGGACATGGAGTTTGCTAAAAGTTAAGGTACACTACTTAATTTATATGGTTGAAACTGTACTATAATATATGATAATGAGACTCTTATCAGCAACTTATTAAATTAATATATGTAATGTACAAGAAGGGAAGAATATGTATTCCTTAACACCAAATTATATTATCCAAAATTAAGAATTATTTTGGTATTAATAATGCACTATTTCATACAACTTTAATTTAAAAATAAAATTTTAGGTAAAAAATAACTGTAGAATATAAATACATACATGTAAAATTTTAGTTATTGTGCAACTCTTTTTATTTAAAAGTATAACGATTTAGCTGTCACTATTCGATTATAAGAAAGAGTATAACGATTTAACTGTCACTATTCGATTATGATTCAGCTCACTTAATCTTCGATACGAAACAATTGATACCAAATATAATAAATAAGTAAATAAAATAAAATAATGGATAATATTATTAATGAATTTAAAATTAGAGTTTATTTATACTCATTTTCAATTAACAAGTTTTGTAGTGTTTAAGAAACCATTTTATATATATAATTTCTTAGAATAGTACTGAAATATAAATAAAAATTCTAATTGGGCATCGACGTAAAAAAATTGTTTACTCCATTAATTCTATACTACCAAATCTTAAAGCTATATTAAAAAAAGTTTCATTATTTGAAAAATTATTAAAATGACGGGTTGATGTAATTTGTAACTCTAATTTTGAAGAACCTATAGATATGATAAAAATAAAAAATGATAAACTGCATTTATTTTCATTGATTTTATGCGCAATAAACAATTCATATACTAAATTCTAGATAGCAAAAAAAAAAAAAAAATTATTAGATTTTGGTTCCTATCATCACCATTTTTACCATCTTTGTAGTGCTCTGTGATGCTTGCCATTGCCATTGTTCCCAAATCCCCTTCCTTTGGCTGCTATTTTTTAAATTGGATGATGCAAAAACGCAAATTGTTGATTAAACCTTCTTCTCTTCACACCAATTTCCTCTAGCACTCGTCCAATTCTGGTCACACCAGAGAAGAGGAGACCAAGACAAGAAGAACACAAGAAAACCAGAAAAGAAAGAAAAATATATAGCAAAACAGAGAAACAGGTCTGTGTTGAAAACCACCATTTTCTGTTTCTCTCTCCTTTTTTTTTTTAATTTATTTATTTTTCTGGGAATACTAAGCTGGTACGAGGAAACACAGAGAACAAAGTCCGAAGTAGCAGTGTGTGAGGAAGAAAGAGGAGGCACATAAATCAATCTCAGATCTCACAATCAGCTCCTCCCAGATCCCATCTGATTGTTTGTTCATTCAAAAGTTTGGGATTTTTGCCTTGAATTTTGGTCAAAGTTTATGGCTTCATCTGGGAATCTAAATCAACAGCAGCAGCAGCAACCTCAACAACAACAACCACAAACAACCCATTTTGATTTCAATAAGCTTTTCAAGACACCACCAGCAGCAGCAGCATCAGCAGCAGCAGCAGCACCACCAACTATCCCTAATCCTTCAAATTTGAACTCTTCTCCTTCATTCCCTTCTCCTTCTCCTTCCACACCCCCTCCTTCTTCCTACCCTACCCCTTCTTCCTCCTACCCTCCGCCGACTGGCACATACCCTTATCATCACCCTCACTTTCTCCCCTATCCAGCCCTTCACCACCAACAACAGCACCAAGAACACCCTCTTATCCTTCACCACCTCCCTCAAATGCATGCCCCTCAAAGACCCACTATTTTCCCACCCCCTTCTCCTTCTCCCTCCTCACCACACCTTCCTTCATCCCCCAATCCCACCACCGGTGCTCGCCTCATGGCCTTGCTGGGCACCCAAAACCCTCCCTCCAATCAGGAACCATCGGTTGTATACTCATCTCCTTCTGCCACATCTTCATCACCCATGGTTTCTGAGTTTTCAGTGCCACCAAACCCTTCAGGGTTGCCATCCACACAGCACTCAGGCTCTCCTGTGAATCTGGCTAGTCCTCAGTCCACTCCTACCAGGATGCTCAGCAGCAAGCTGCCCAAGGGGCGCCACTTGATTGGAGAGCATGCTGTGTATGACATTGATGTTAGGATGCCTGGGGAGGTGCAGCCTCAGCTTGAAGTCACTCCAATCACCAAGTATGCTTCTGATCCTGGCCTTGTTCTTGGACGCCAAATCGCAGTGAATAAGTCTTACATATGCTATGGACTCAAACTTGGGGCCATCCGGGTGCTTAATATCAATACTGCATTGAGATACTTGCTTCGAGGTCATACTCAGGTGAGTTTTGTTGCGGTTGCTTTCGGCCGGACTGCCAATTTGATGCTAATTTTTGTGCTTCTTTAATGATTAATATGTTGTACTTCTGGTGTTTGTTTATTCAAATGTGGCTTCTTGGTGCGAGGACTTGATGGATTGGCTCTGTGATTCGGTTGCTTGGCCTTTTCCTGTTTGACATTAACACTGATTAAGCTTGATGTGTGTTAGTGCTTTCAGTTGGGTAATATAAACTTAGGTTTTATATGATGACGTTATATTCTTTTTGCACAGAGCACTGATTGCGTATAAACTGCCTTTGTTGTCTGTTGCCGCCTGAAAATTAATGAACGAGATTATGTTTTCACTTCACATTTGTTAGGAATGTGTACCTAAGAAAGGCAAAAGACTGTATGTTTATAATGCCAAGTTTAAATAGCTGATTGTGAGAATGGCGATATGCTGTTTAAAAACATGAACGTGAGCCTTCTTCATGTCTGAGAAAGATTGCTTTGGAGTTTTGTTTTTGACTGTGTTTTTAATTGGCTTGGATTATATACCTACAAATCCTTTTCTTCGGCCACCGTTATGATGTGCATACTCTTTGTAAACTGCTCGATTGGGTTGATAATGCTCTATACTTGCAACTTTCTACATGCGAAACATGCACTACCTCTTAAAACTTATAGTGAATTCACTGTTGTTACATGCATTTGAGATGTTTTTTTCTTTTATCAATTTTTAATCTGTACCCGTCTCCAATTTATGCATATCTCCTTTTTATGTAGCGAGTGACAGACATGGCATTCTTCGCTGAGGATCTTCACCTGTTGGCCAGGTAAATATACCTTTCTGTTTCTTGTGTTATAGTTGAGATTTGATTTACTTACCTGGTTTCCTCCATTATTGTACCATGTTTTAGTTTTTAGTCGGTTCGTATCTGATTTATCTCTCATCCTTCAATTGATGAATCTTGTAATTGATTTTTTTTATTACCGCATCATCATAAAAGAAGCTTCTGGGAGCTTTCTCTTCAAGCATTTCTGAATATTGAAGTCTGATTTTCTGGTTTCATTATTTCAGTTTGAAGTTTATTGATTATTTTACCCTTGAATATACTTCTGTTCACAGTGCTAGCACTGATGGGAGAATATTTGTATGGAAAATCAACGAGGGCCCTGATGAGGATGACAAGCCTCAAATTACTGGAAAAGTTATCCTAGCACTTCAAATATTAGGAGAGAGTGAGTCTGTTCATCCAAGAGTATGCTGGCATCCCCACAAACAAGTAACAGTGACTTTTATAACTTTGGTCTTTAAGTTTATCATCTTCCAATTGGTGTTAACTCCTTTAATAAATTATCTTATCATTTGGAATTTGACATACAGGAGATTTTAATGGTTGCTATTGGAAACCGTATCCTCAAAATCGATAGTATGAAAGCTGGAAAAGGTGAAACTTTTTCTGCAGAGGAGCCTCTCAAATGTTCCATTGATAAGTTGATTGATGGGGTGCATCTTGTTGGTAAACATGATGGCAACGTAACTGAGTTGTCAATGTGCCAATGGATGAAGAGTCGATTAGCTTCAGCTTCAGCTGATGGCACGGTCTGCATTTGTCTCTCTCCTTGCCTTATTTTGTTGCTTTGTTTAGTTTTTCATCTCATTTTAAAGTTGTTTTATCAGTGAAAAGGTTGGAGTCCCAAATGAACAGTTGTCATTATTCTACGTCTTCAAGTTTGGAATTTGAAGGAATATTTACAATCATTGTTCTATTTTGAAATTCTAAATAACTTGTTTTTGTCAACAGGTGAAGATATGGGAAGAACGTAAGACAACACCACTTGCTGTTTTAAGACCACATGACGGTAAACCTGTAAATTCTGTAACATTCTTGACTGCTCCTCATCGTCCCGAGCACATTGTTCTTATCACAGCGGTATGTTCTAGTCTTAACCTTGATTGGAAATATATCTCTTGTACTTTGCAAAAATCCTTTGTAATTGAATTTACATTAAACTTTTCTGAACAAGAATAAGTATAACAAGTGTTATTTTGATACATCAATAACTGTGTTAGGAAAAAAGAGAATATTTATTGGTATCTCTTGTCAAGTTGTTAAGCATTATATATTAATGTTCATAATAAGTTTGCCCTATAACTAAAAGTTAATAAATAAATTTTAATTGTCCAATCAATTGTAACTGAATCAGTTTGAATAGAAAACGAATAAAGTTATTTGATTGCAAATGCAATCATTTATAGTCTTCAAAATAACAATGAACTGTATAAGGAAAGCACTCTTAAAATTATGTTCAAATAGTTTGTCTAGAAAAACAAGATAATGCAATGCTCTCTGTGCTAAAGACTTCAAAAAATATTTATTTAATTGGATCCTTACCTGATCAGCTTTGTCAGCTTGTAGTGGCGTTAGTTTCCCCTCACATCTTTCAAAACTAATTTCCTTCTTTTTGTGTGTGTGTGTGTGTGTGTGTATACATTTAATTTTTTTTTCCTTTTCCACAGGGGCCACTAAATCAGGAAGTGAAGATATGGGTCTCTGATAATGAGGAAGGCTGGCTATTGCCTAGTGATTCTGAGTCATGGCATTGTATTCAGACTTTAGACATTAGAAGTTCGTCTGAATCCAACCCTGAGGATGCATTCTTTAATCAAGTTGTAGCATTGCCCCGTGCTGGTTTATTTCTGCTTGCAAATGCCAAGAAAAATACAATATATGCTGTGCACATAGAGTACGGATCCAATCCAACTGATACCCGCATGGATTACATTGCTGAGTTCACAGTCACAATGCCTATATTAAGTCTTACAGGAACCAGTGATAATTTACCAGATGGAGAGCATATTGTGCAGATATATTGTGTCCAAACACAAGCTATTCAACAGTATGGACTCAATTTGTCACAATGTTTGCCTCCACCCTTGGACAATGTTGAACTTGAGAAAACAGAATCCAATTTGTCACGTTCTTTTGATGCTATTGATGGATCGACTAATATGGAAACTGGAAATATGCCACAAGTTCATTCTAGCAGTTCTGAAAGTGTTCCTGTTGTGAGCCTGGCAGTAAATTTGCCTTCATCAGATATTTCAGTTCTACCACCTGAAGCTTCTATATCTTCCATATCAGAAGCAGAGACCAAGGCTAATGATGTACCTTCTCGTAATGGTTTTGAACATATTCAAAGTGCTCCACCTCCACTTCCTCAGAGTCCAAGATTGTCCCACAAGTTATCTGGTTTCAAAAGTTCATCAAATAATTTAGAGACTAGTTCTACAACTGCTGACCATAGCAGTGACCAGACAAATCTTGATTCTTCATCTGAACGGAGAATGGAGTCTGAAAAAGATATGGCAGATGTGCCTGCATCAGGTGACAATTTGAGAAAGGATGATAAAGTTGTTTCAAATGATGTTTCTGTGGTTTCTAATACCCAAGCAACATATAAACACCCAACCCATTTGGTAACTCCATCTGAGATATTCTCTAAAACTGCTTTATCTTCTGAGAATTCCCATACTTCTCAAGGTATGAATGTTCCAGATGTGGTTGCCCGTAGTGATACAGAAAACATTGAAGTAGATGTTGTTCAAGTTATAGGGGAGATGGGTTCTAATCAAGAAAGTACCGAGTCTCAAAGAGACAGAGACTCTCACACCAATGTTACTGAGAAGAAAGAGAAATTATTTTATTCTCAGGCTTCTGATCTAGGCATTCAGATGGCTAGAGAGACTTATTATGACATGGAGGCAGCTCGTCAAGCTGATCATATTAAGACCATTGATGCACCTGGTCAAAGTTGTAACTCTGTTGAAGAAGAAGTTCAAGACACAAGTAAGGATGTACCTGCAAACATAAGTGAATCAGAAACCATGGCTACTACTGTGCAATCACCTGCACCTGCTGTGAAAGGTAAAAGACAAAAAGGGAAAACTTCACATCTGTCTGGTCCATCTTCTGCTTCTCCTAGTCCTTTTAACTCAACAGATTCATCGAATGATCAAGGAGGAAATTCCGGAGCATCATCCATAGAAGCTGCCTTACCACAGTTATCTGCTATGCAGGAGATGATGGGCCAGGTCATTAATTTGCATTTGAACTATTTTTTTATTTTACTGGCTACTTAACATGTTGCATTTTTTTCCTGTACTTGTATATTTATATTACTCATGATTTTTACAGTGTTATGAGTAGTGTGATATGGATTCAGTATGCCGCATATAGAGCATTTGTAATTGTTTTCTAGATTAAATGTCTGTTGAACTTTGTGGAAGTATCTGTATGCATATAGTTTAGATACAATGTGAAACATCTTTTTTGGGGATAAAGGCAATGTGTAACATGTGAAGCTGTAGAATGGATTAGTGGAATATACATGTCCTGTTGTGAAGTCTAATGTCATTTTCCTCGTATGTATCTTGCGTGGCTTTATTCCATTCGTGTTATTCTGAAAGATTGATTAGCAATACAAACACTATATTCTCCACCGTTTTATGAATTCATGATATAATACAATCGTAGCACGAAGTTGTTTTTTATTTTGGACTGCTAGTGCTTGTAACGATGCCACTCCCCTTTGCACCCATCCAAAATAACATTTATAGGAACTATATCATTCCTAGGAAAGTATCTTTGTATGTGTTTAATATGGTTTTGTTTCTCATATATTCATGTCACTCAATGAGCTATTTTTAGGATTTTTCAGGTTCTTAATCTCCTTCATTTCATATTTTACAGTTGTTAAGCATGCATAAAGAAATGCAAAAGCAGATGAATGCAATGGTTTCTGTTCCAGTCACTAAGGAAGGCAAAAGATTAGAAGGATCCTTGGGTCGAAACATGGAGAAAGTTGTCAAGGCTCACACTGATGCTTTGTGGGCTCGATTGCAGGAAGAAAATGCAAAGCAAGAGAAGCTAGAGCGAGACCGGACACAGCAAATAACAAATTTGATCTCCAATTATGTAAACAAAGATATGGTATCTATATTGGAGAAAATCATTAAGAAGGAAATATCTTCAATTGGAACAACCATTACTCGTTCATTAAGTCAAGTTATAGAGAAAACAATATCTTCAGCTATTACAGAATCATTCCAGGTTTGTATTTGTTGTAACCTCACATTGGACTATAGATATGGCTAAAGTAGAACTAAAGTCTTGGACAATTCTCACCTCATGAGTTAGCTTTTGAGGTTGAGCTAGGCCCAACCCGAATTCAAGATAGTTTTAAAGCTTATCTTAGATATCATATTGGTCCACCTTCAACTGTCCAAAAATTCACTTAACACTGCAGCTTTCGAAGTGCAATATACAATAAATCTATCTGGCCCCGTGGATTTTCTAGTGCAATGTTCTTGGTCATACAACTTTATTAGTGCAATATGAAAAAAAAAAAAATGCAATCCTACAATCTCCATATCCTACAAGTCCAATCCTTGACACGTGAGGTGTGTTTTGAGATACACATTAACCATAAATATGCCAAACGTAGAGCTTACAAAGACATGGTTTATTTATCCTCACCTCATGATTTACCTTTTGGATTTGAGTTAGATCCAACCCAAATTCAAGTTAATGAATTTCAACATTTGAAAGTGCCACTGCTCAAATAGTAAATGTATTCTTGGTTATGTTAGCTTAGTACTTTTCTTGTCTATTTACAACTTTTCAGACAGTGCTTTGTCAAGTTGGATGCCATGTCATATGGTGAAGTGAAATGTTTAAAGAAATCTGTGTGCCAATTTTAGTTCTTCAACTGTTATTCCCAAATCAATTTTTTTTTACTGCTAAAATGCTCATTGTTGCTTGAGTATGTTTGACCAAGGTTGTGCCATGAATTCTGCAGAAGGGGGTGGGAGACAAGGCATTGAATCAACTAGAAAAATCAGTTGGTTCAAAACTTGAAGCTACTGTGGCTAGGCAGATACAGACACAATTTCAAACCTCTGGAAAGCAAGCTCTTCAGGTAAGCAGCTTGAGGTCAACATAAAAAATATCTATTAATGTTTTTTTTACATGATTTTTTTTTTCCTGACGAGTGTGAACTTCTGTCTGCCTGTGGATCCTGTGTTATATCATTGCTGTATATATTTCATAAGTTTCCAAGCATTCTGGGAACCCACCCTTAAAAACTAGCTGTTAAGGGGGAGGAGTCACTCACTTAAATACTCCACAGAGCGTCCTATGTTACTTCATTTAGGACTTAGGTACCCATAATACCCCAGTCCTTATCATAGCACTGTCGTTGAGAGCTGCCTTCTTGGTAGCTTTCACTCTAAAACACTTTGTTCAATGACACTTCACTCAACTTTTTAATTGGAATCTCCACAAGTGAGAGTTTTCCCTGGGTTGTTCTTTTTGAGACACAGATAACCAACTGTAATACTAATTGATAAATCGCTTTTGGGCAACCCATCCTTAGAAGCTAGCTATTAAAAAGAGAAAACCAAATGCTTAAGTACTCCACCGGGCCTCCCACATCACTCAATGTTTGCTAGAACCCATAACATCCAAGTCCCTATCCTGGGTTGTTGGAAACTGTTTATATTCTTAGAATTTATGTCTAGGATGGTGGAATAGAAACAATGTCTTAGATAGCGTAATGAAATTTAACTCCTGTGATTACACTAATAGTCACAATATATGAGTCTGAAGATTCTATAGGTAAAATTGGACTCAAATAAATCCTTATCAAACTTTCCAACCATTTCAGAATCAGTTTTATCTTTCACATTTTTAACTGCTTCAGAAGCTTCCTGGTATTTTTAGTTCAAGATTCTAGCGTGGCAAATGCATAGTTGTTTCTCCTTTATGTTCTTTTTCACTTTTTAAATCCTTTTCTGTCAATTTCTAGAAACAAATTCATATCACAACCCCCTCAATAAGCTTTCCTTGAAGAGATGGTAAGACTAAATGGGACGGTTCTTCAATTTCTGACTGTTCTCAAGGGCACTTCATGTCCTTAGCTTTCTCTTGAATCTCTTTGCATCCATCTCAATTTCACAACAGTTATATCAACCAGGGCTACAACATATACATTTTTCGCATTTTTGAAATGCATTTTTCATCATAGGCACAGTGAATGGTGTAGAACCATTTGTCAGGGCTTCCTAAAACAGCCATTAGAGCGTGCATTATTGCTACATTGAGTGCTGACATAACTAACCAACAACCTAGTTCCATCAACACTTGATGTAGTTGTAATGGAGACCTCACAATTGGATCAACAGCATCATACCCCCTGATGGAAGTGAATTTTGGAAATGACGTGAGGTGGCTGTGGCTGTTAACTTGAATGATGTGCAATGTTCCTTCAAACCGCTTGCAATTTACGGGTTCTAGAATTCTATAATTCTATAATTTGCTATAGGTTTCATTTTGCTATCTTTTTAGATTGCTGGATCCTTAATTGGGTTAACCTAGATTTATTATATTATTGTTTCTAGGCTATATCCAATCATTCTTCTACACAATTTAATTATTTGAAACCCATTTCTCACAGCCTGCACTTTTTAATACTTTTGTGGACTATTCATTATCCTTGCAAATCCTATTTCACATGGCAGTACAATTCAATTTTTTTTTCATATTTTGGGTTTATTTTTATGATTGCTTTCAAAACAGTCTGGGGTTTGCTGTCCTTCTAGGTGGGTTTGGTTAATCATTTCTTATGGTTTTGTTTGTAATTTGTAGGAGGGACTTAAGACTAGTTTGGAAGCTTCAGTCGTTCCAGCATTTGAGATGTCTTGCAAGGCTATGTTTGAGCAAATTGATGTTGCTTTTCAAAATGGACTTGTGAAGCACACAGCTGCTATTCAACAGCAGTTTGATTCTACTTATTCTCCTCTAGCCATGACGTTGAGGGTATGTGTATGATGGTTATTTCGAATTTTTCCTGCCATATAAATTTTTTTCTTTTCTGTTACTTAGGATTCTATTTTTTATCTCCATTAGCAAAGATATTGTTACACCTTTGTTTTAAGCTGTGTGGCACTAGCCAAATGCAATTTAATTAGTTCTTATGATATATGGTTGAATAATCTGTTTGTTCTTTTGAGAAGTGTGCATCACATTTCTATTTGCTAAAATTCTTTCTTAAGGGGTAATTTAAAAAAATTCTGATTATTTTTTGGAAGTGTTTTTTAATTTTCTCAGTTGTTATTACAAGGAAAATATCCAGTTACTTTTTATGTCAGTGTCAGAATTGTTTAACTTAGTTTAATAGGTTAGCTTATGCATTTAATTACCTATCTGGTCTATTTGTAGGCTGATCATTAATTTTTTGTATATATCTTTGATGCAAGGGTTCCTATAAATGAATGAATTAGCTAGGAGATGAAATAATCTCTCTTAAGCACTTTTTTCATATTTCTCTCCCAAGTTAGATAAACGTGTCCACAAGATGTTTGAATCTTGTCTTATTATTGGGAATGAGAAGCTAATTAATTATGAACCAAGATTCTGTCATGCAGTGGGCGATCTTCACTACCTTGTAAAATATATTAGTGGCCTTTCCTCTCTCTCTATGCCTTAAACCTCTGGTTTGCCATGTTTGAATTCTTAGTGTGTAGTGTTATGATGACACAGGATACAATTAATTCAGCATCATCAATCACTCAAACTTTGAGTGGACAATTGGCTGATGGCCAACGTCAGCTGTTAGAAATTGCAGCTAACTCCAAAGTAACAGTGGATCCCTTTGTAGCACAAATTAACAATGGCTTGCATGAGGTGGTATGTTGGTTCGTCATTCCCTTTATCTTTCTATTTTAATGAGTGTTCTTTCTATTTAATACTTTGAGATGACTTGCACTTTGACAGACTGAGGATCCTACCAAAGAACTATCAAGGTTGATAAGTGAGAGAAAATTTGAGGAAGCATTTACAGGGGCCCTTCATAGAAGTGACGTTTCATTAGTTTCTTGGTTATGTTCTCAGGTATGATGGACATATCTTTCTTCTGTTGACTTGAGTTGCTACTTAGAATTACTTTTTGTTGGAAATGGTGCTTAGAAACTAGTCAAAATGAAACAAAGTGAAAGGGAGCTTTTTCCTTTTCTCTTTTCCCTAAATTCAAGGAAATGACAACTTGCTTCTGCATATTCGGATCAAATATTAAGTGATTCTGAGGAAATATTGTTAACCTGTAGACATTTTTGAGTTTTTCCTGAGGTAAAAAAGATTGTAGATTTTTATGGGATCCCTACTAAAGTAAATAAGAACAAAATTTTAAATGGGAAATGGACTTGCAGTTTCTAAAATAATTTGGGTCCAACTTCCTCTCTAACTTAAGAGAGGATGAGCCTTGCCATGATGGAAAGATTGCTGCCTTGTGACCTGAAGCTCATGGGTTCAAATCTTGAAAATAGCTCCTCACTTGAGGGTGACTTGTTCTAAATTTCTACTTTTCCCACCCAGCATTAGTTGGGAGCCTCAAGTCAAATGTGGGTCTATGATATACATTCAAATTGAAACTATCTTTTTTTATAAAAGGCATCACTCTAGAAACTATTTTTGAATAATTTCAATTTTTCACATTCTGAAAGCACCAAACCAAACACACACTAAGCTAAAAGTAGTGAGCTCACATCTCATAAACCCATTCCGATCACTCCAAATATCCCAAAACAAAATCAAATCACACCTCTGCATATCATTACTGGTAAACACCTTTTATAGTTTGCATGATTATATCAGACAAAGTCCACTATAATGTATCTAATGAACAATTTTCTACCTTATCCTATCCAGGTTGATTTATCTGGCATTTTGGCTATGGTGCCATTGCCATTAAGCCAAGGAGTACTTCTGTCTCTTCTACAGCAGTTGTCCTGTGATATCAGTACAGACACGCCCAGAAAATTGGCATGGATGACAGATGTGGCAGCTGCTATAAATCCGGCAGATCCAAGGATTGCAGCACACGTGCGGCGAATATTAGATCAAGTGTCCCACACACTTGGCCATCATCGGACTTTACCTACTACCTCCCCTTCTGAAGCGAGCACAATCCGCCTTCTCATGCATGTCATAAACTCGGTGTTGTTGAGCTGTAAATGATAGTGTTGTATTTTATTATATGTGCAGAAATGTTAAGTATCGACTTTGGTTTGTAATTGTATAGATATTTAGATAGCTTGGAGGGGATGAAATGAACCACTGTGCTTAGAGTTTTGTTACAATTGATTTGTGTGACATAGTTTCACATTTTTGTATGCTTATTATTTTACATTTTACCCTCGCCCCTTCAGGTGTCTTTATCATTTTTGGAGACATTATATCCTTCCCCATGATGTACAAGGAAAATTTTGCAACTTCAGGGTAAGGTAGAGGCTTCAGAGCATGCATAGGTTTGCTAGGATTTTTGATCTGGGTTCATTCAGGTGACCATTTTGAAAAGAAAAGTTAGACATGAAATTTTTAGTCAACAGGGGTATTTTTGGTCATTTAGAACAGCACTTTATTGAGTGATGCAGTGTTCTGTATTGGATATTTCTTTCTCCATCCATGATTTCTTCTTGCACCATAATGGGTATGTGAAAAATAGAAATGCCCTTGCTTTCTTTCATCTCCTTGTATGTTGCCATCATTAGTCCTTTTTTGTCATCTTTTAGTCGTGTCTTCTTTAAGTCTTACATTTTTTACCTTTCATGTTTTTTCTACCTAAAAGAAGTTAACATATTGTGCATTCTGATGCAAGTTCTTTTGGTTCTCAACAATAATTTGTGGATTGTGGAATTTGAAAGTGATCCAGACTTTTTTCATAAACCAAAAACTTTTATATTCACGTTGTTGCAGAAGGAAATTATGGGAATGCAAAAGGAAATTGTGTTTTGTATTCTGTAGTGAATTAGCAAAATGAGTTATCTGGCCGGCCAATGTGAAGATCGGGGCAGCTTCTTCCTCTATTTCCATATATTTAAAATTTTCAATTTTACTTTCTTTTTATTTTCAGTTTCGAATATACCATCCAAAGTCGGTTTGAAATATACAATGTGGAATGAAAAAATTATATTTCAGAATCTAAAATTGGAAATGTGACATTTCACAATTTAAGTGCAGCTTGAAATGTATGGAGATAAAGGAACAAGCTGGCAGTAGGCCAAGATTATAGAACTTTTAGGGGTGTTTTGGACTAAGCTTGTAATTTCATAATCAAATTAGACTAAAAATATTTGTATTTGATTCAGCTTCTAAATTTAACTTACTGTATCCAGAATTAGCTACACAGTGTAAATTTGCTTACCTTGCTCATGCTAACTACAGAATGTCTCACTGTATTTGGAACAGTGGCACGCAGAAGTTGAATCAAATAATTTTTCCATTGAAAGCAAAGCAGCTCAGATTTTTGACGCATTTTATGTGATTTTTAGTTCTTCACCACCAATCCAACCATAATGCTATAATGTTAACGTATGTCATCTGAATGAACGACAAAACCACAGAAATCACAACACAACCTGCCATAAAGTAACTACATACTGTAAACAGCTGAAGCTCATTGGTGCTAAAATACCATTTTCTAGTATTGCTTTATTGTTGTTTCTTTTTCTCTTTTATAAACATCATGGATAGAGCAAATTATTAGTGAAATAATAAGTATGACCCCAGATGGAATGTCATATTTTGGAAGTAATATTTTTTTGATATCTTATTAAAAAGGGGTAGTCAAATTAATTTAATTTTTACAAACAACTCAAAGTCACTAACTTTTCATACATATTATTGTATAAGATAACATCACTTAACTTTTTGTAATAATCTCAGAACAAAAACTCATGTAGGGTCAAAGGATGGAACCAATCATTTGTCATGCTTGAAATCACCAAAAAAAAAAAATGAAAACACGTAGTTGTTAGGGTTGGAAGTTGAAACATATTAGCACCACCCATGTTTAGTTGTGGTCCTGTTGAGAAATAACAAAGGTACTAAGATGCACAATTTTTGTATTGCTTTGATTGACTCTGTGATCTTTCCGTTTCCAAAATTAGGAAGCGCTAAATGGGGAACCGTCTCGTATCTCACATGACATTGTTGGTGTCGTAGATAGGACCGCAAGTGAAGGGTGAAACAAATGCACATGCACGTGTGCATGTGTGTGATTAATATTGTGTTATGAATGCGCTATTCTATTCCATGTGTTAGAAGAAGATACTGTTCTACTTTTACCTCTGTATCAGTTTTCTCTGTAGTATTATTACCTTATCATCTTCCAAATTGAAACATGGATGCACGTACCTAAAATCCCTACCCTTTTTCCTTTGCCTCAACCCTCCAACCACTCAGGTACTCAACTACAAATCATGATTATGATCATTTCTTTATATGAAAAGCGATTTTTTTTGTTTCTGTTTACGGCAACATTTTCTTTAACACGTGTTTTCCTTTTTCCTTTGTTTATTGCAATCTTGATCGCAGTAGTACAACCTTTGGATGTGTGTTTTATAAGTTTTTTGTGTTTGATTATTAAGAATGTGTGAAAGGGGTGTTGGTAATGATTTTGGTGAATCTGTCGACCCTTGTGCAGAAAATATATAAATGGAATGGGAGAAGAATAAGAGAGCAAGAGAAGATGATGGAATCGAGATTGAATCGTGTTCTGAAAGTAACATGAGTGGAAAGAAGAGAAATGTATATGGCATGAGCTTGTCGAAGGAGAAGAAGAAGGAAATGGAAGAGGAAGATTATTTGGAGGCATGGGATTCACACTTGGCAATGGGAGTGTTTGATTTTCCTTGGCTGAAAGATGGTGTTATGTCCAAATCAGATGAATGCTTGGATTTTGAAGACAATTTCTCATCATCTCTTCAACACCAAGACACTTTCTTCAAACACAGTGTTGATTTCTCTGAGGAATGTGGCTTGTGTGTAACTCCTGAGGTACCAATGGTTCATATTGAAGATGCTGAGTTGGTGGAGGATTTGTGGCAACCATTTGAGAGTAATGGATTGGAGTTAGAAGCAGAAGATGGAGATTCTATCTGGAACTCTCTTCTCAATTTGGATTCTTTGTATCCATAATTCAGAAAGTTATTGGGATTGGTGCTCAAGATTTGGAATAAGAAATTCGGTAGATGTATATATATTGGATATGTTCTATTCAATGGTAGATGCAATTTCATGATTTCGTGTTCAAACTCACACTTTGATGATCTGAGAAAATGTCAGAAAACAAACACCAAAGCTAGAGACATTATTTCTTCATGTTTATGGTTTTCAGTTACAATATCATGGATTTCTGAACTCAGGGTATAGTGTCTATTCATCAATTCTAGTCCCAGACCAATTTTTGTTACACTTTTTTCTTTCATTGTCCAAATAAAATTACCTAGACTTGTATTTTGGTCAATTATAAAATGTTTGATTACAGTACTTGAGTTTATGTATTGTCTTTGTTTATTTATGCCTTATAAATATTGAAATTTGAACCTAGAATCTTAAAGTGATGTCTGTAATGCAGGACCAGTTAATGGTACAACATATGACATGGTCCTGAAAACACTACTGTCCAAATTAAGCATGGGAGAGAGAGAGAGAAAAAACTTGATATTCAGTTTAGACAAAAGGGAATTTAGTGAATAAGATATTGATTACAGAGTTAATTTTGTAGTTTTGAGGAGTTACTATATTGAAGTGTGTGCAATGTTTGACTGTTCTAGGGTGCAAAGGTTGTCTTACTTTTTTTGGAATCATCAAAAGCAATATTTGCCTCCTCTTTATGGCTTTTGATTGCACAAAAGTGTGTGCTGTAATGGGATTTTGCATCCATTCTTATTTCCAAAGGATCTTTACCATTAGATGAAGATCAGACTGTCGCATTTTATATAAGTTTGCTCAGAAAAACATCTTGAAACAAAAATAAATACTAAGATCAAATTAATTCAGTATTTTTTTAGTTGTGTACTTCAAATATATTGATTTTAATATTTAACCATTTTAACAGAGAGTTAAATATGTTTTTAAATTCTTGATTTGGACACGAAATTAAAATTTGTTAACTAAAATATAAATAGATATAGTCTTTTACTTGACATAAGCTTTGTTTCTGTGTTAAACAATTTTCTAGATTAACATTTTACTTTGATCAAGTCGAAGAGCGTAAATAATTCTAATATTATTAGAAGATATCGTTTTCACACATAAAAAAATTACATGATTTAATTAGAATGATTATAATTATTCATTTTTTAAGTTTTATTGTCAAAATATATTAAAATTTAGATATATACAAATTTCAATTATATATACTAAATTAAAAATATATTTAACTTCTTTTAATATATTAAAATTAATATCTAAATAGAGATATAACACAAAAATATAGCATGAATTTGAACCAAGAAGTTTGAAAGAAAAATGATTGATTGTGGTGAAATGCATCCCATAATTGATGAGTTGTGTGATCTTCATTTATATGTTGCCTTCAAAATGATTGAGTGGGGCTTGCTGTAGATTTGACTTATTTCCATTTATGTGAAGAAGTAACTCATGATTCTGGGTGGAACCATTGCTTAAACATTTTAAAAATGGAGATCATAAATGTGTGGATCACCTCTTTCTTCATCTCAGACAATATCAACTTTCTCTCCATAACCAACAGTTAACAGTTGACTACCTCTGCATTACACTGTTTTTTGTATTTATTTCTTAGCAGAGTTTAAGATTATGTGATTTTGTTCATCATGTACGGAAATTTGAGAGATTTAATACTTGTTGATAAATAAATTAAATCATGACATAAGGTTCATTATTGATAAATCTGATGCACTAGTTTAGTTCCTTGTTTAACAAAAAATAAAAAACATATCATTTGAGCAAATGAATATTTTTCTTAACAATTTTGTAATAATAAATTATTCAGGTATACATCATTGGAGGAATAAATGATATTTGAAGAACCCAGATAAGTTAGTGTACAATTAATGAAAAAAACCTACCTAAGGTCTTCTATACATTTTACATTATACATAATACATAGTAAACATGTATAACGTATCACATTTTGTTCCTTTTAATTTATTTTATATATTTATGAAATGATTGACTGGATTTTTTTTATAAAAATCCAATAAAGGTATTCATTTAATCTAACATTACTATAAAAATATTAATTAAAATTAAAATATCAACCTACTTTAACAAATAGATAAATTGAACATCAATACTATTCAAGTATTATTAATAATGTTTTAGTATTTAAACAATCAAATTGTCAACAAACACAAAGAAAAATAATAAATAATTATAATACAAAAATTATAAAAAAATATAAAAAATTAATAGAGTTACTGTTTGAGTTTACTTTTAATTCGATTCAAACTTGTTTTAAAACACTAATTTTCTAAAACACAATCCTTGTAATAAGTCATAATTTGAATATGTTCTAACATCTCTAAGGGTGTGTTCTCATGGGAGTGATGATTTGAGGGAGGGGAAGAGGATTGATTTGGATTGATTAGAAGGTGATATGTATGTTGTTCTTTTTTGTGGATTTGGGGATGATTGTAGAATGAATTTGAGAATAATTTTTGTGAAAGTTTGTGAAGGATTTGATTGATGTAATAGATAAAAAAAAATTTTAATAAATAGAAATTAAAGATTACTAAATTACCCTTATTAATAAATATAATATAAAATAATCTTTGGAAGAGTTGAAATAATATTTTTTAGAGAAGATGTTAATTAATAGTTTTGAATAAAAGTTATTATTATAACAAATAAAGAATAAAATGCATTTTGTATAAGAATAAATATTAAAATAATTAGATATTAAAATGTATTTTTAAAATAATTTTGTTTTCATCTTGATTTATTTATTTTTTTCGTTTTATTTAGAAATTAACATATGAATTAAAAAATTCAAAACTTTTTGACAGCGAAGGAAATACATGTCTGGGAAATGTTTTAATCGCCTTTTTCATGATGAGAAAACCACAATCTCATCATGGAGGTGTCCAAGCCATCCCACCCTTGCTGATTTTCTACCGTCAACCAGAATGTTTTCTGCATACACATGAAAATAAGGTTATGATAAATAGGGTTATTATGGTAAAATATGGTTTATCACCTTTAAATATGCGCTCAACAAGCAAAATGGGAGAATGGAACAATCTCGCAAATACACGCTTTACATCGCTCGCAAATAATTGAAAACGAACATCCATAATCAGCGCAAATCCATCTTCGCTTATTCTCGTCAATAGTAAATCAGTTCATAAGAACAGAGTCTAAATGGTGAATTTAAAATAACATTGACATGATCTTCAAAATAAAACAAAAAAGTAGATTTTTTTTTTCTTTTTTCTGATAGAGTACCTTTAGAAGAGTGAAAAAAAGAGATTAAGAAAGAGTAATTTAAACTTGTAGTAAGACATCATAAGTGTATTTTAAAAAAGATGTGAAATACAAATAACATTTTATACTATAATTTTTTTTATTGAGGATAGACATGTTATTGAGGATAGACATATAAAAAGTGTTGCATCGGTTAACTAGGATAAAAAAATAGCACTATGGTTTCGTAGCATGATTCTTTATGTTTGTTGAAAGGTAAAGATGTGACTTGAAGAATAAGTTTTGTGTATAATATAATATAACATGTTTTCTTATATTGTGATGATGTTACCATCATATTCAATTGCAATATTTTTCAACCAGTTTAGTTGGACAAATCTCAATGGCAACAAAAGAAAAAGTTCAATTTTTAATTGAAAAAAAAAAAGAGTTACTTGTGACTACTGCCATGTTAGTAAGGACAATGAATATGTACAAATTGAAGTTGTTGGAAAATAACAAAAATAAATATAGAAAGACCCGAATAGTTGTTGAAAGACAAAGAAAAAGAACACAAAATTATTATATTAAATCCTTTTTCTTTTCATAGATTATATGCATCATGAATTCAAAACTCAAAATGATGAAGAGAAATAAAATAAAAGAGAATCAATAATTGAAAATATTTAGTATTCTACACTGTAGTAGATGGTTGCAATCTTTCATTGTGCCGACACTTAGGGTTTCCATTATTATTTTCCAGAATATAAAGCAGTAATTTTTATTTTCATATTTTCACAATAATCAAAATATTCTTACGATAATGTTGAAAATCCTACGATAATTAGAGATGGATTAATTAAATAGAAACAACTTTTATAAGTTAATTTTGTAAAAATACGTTAAATTTAAAATGAATACATCCATATTTTACTGTTATAGTGTTAGTAACGTATTTCAGTTGTAGAATATATATTTAGTAAATTATACTCTCATGCAATTTAGATGGACTTTAAATCAAATTGCATTATTGTTTTAGTCTGATCTATTCAATATAATGTCCTTTTACAATATATAAATTCAATGAATTTCAATTAAATAAATTGAGTAAATTTTTATTATTCACCATTATAGGCGTAGTTCTATTATTTTTTTATAAGCTAATTATAATGAAATATGCTGGTTACATAGATAAGATTATGTAGGAAGGTTTACATAAAATAAAATAATATATTTGTATTGTTCCACAATAAATATTTGCACGATTATATATAATGTGAGATGTTTGACCCGATTGTAAATTTAATATATTTTAACCCTTTTTTTTGATGACACAAAATTTAATGTACGTTCCTGTTTGTTTCTTAGTTTTTTTTAAGGAGCATATTTAAGTATTTTCTTAAGAATAAGCTCTTGAGAAATTATAGCATATTCATAAACTACTTCCATATATATATATATATATATATATATATATATATATATATATATATATATATATATATATATATATATATATATATATTAAAATCCGTTAACCATATATTTTACCAAATATTGAAATTCGATAATTTTTTACTTGGAATTTGAAATTTGACAATTTTCATAATTTTATTTCGAAATTCGATATATTCTATTTTAGGGTTGCAAGTTGGTGGGCGGATAAAAAAAATCCAAAAGTTATTTTGAGAATTTTTGAGAAAATGTAAGAGTGCTGGAAATATCGGTGAAGAAAAAGAAATTATATATAAATGGTATTGCAAGGAAGTATTTGTCATTTTTAATTTTTTTTTTTAAATAAGTTTGTTTCTATTGACAAAATTTTAATATTTCTAATAAAACTAAAAAAATTGACTTAAAGTTGGTAGGAAAAAAATTGCATATACGATAATAGAAAAACTTATTACAACTCACTTTTCTATAATTTATGAATAGCAAAAATGAATATCATAACTTAGTAGTGATTCCGATTTATCATAATAAAGTTTAAGTAATTTTAGCAATAAAATAAAAAGTTAAATTATAATAATTAATAAATGTTTTGATAAAAAAGAAGGAAAGAAGCGGCAGTCACGCGCGTGGCCAACTAAGCATCACATGTTGTACCACTTCACGCGTACAATAATTAGTTAATTAATTAATCAATTAATTTTACCACTGACAAATCATACAGTAGGATAAACTGGTTTTGTTTTTATAGTAATTATTTCGAAATTTTAACATTAGTTTTTAAATTATTGATGAAAAAAAATTTGTACGGACAAAAAATAAAGACATTTGACTTCCGTTAATCCCTTTTTTTGTAATTATTTTAAGATACATTTGACTAAAATATTTTATTACTAAAAATAATAAAAATCGCATTTGTAAAACTGTGACAACGAAAAAGTAATTTCCATTTTTAACAAAAGAAGTCTTCTGCAATAATTTTTATTTTGTCTCCTTGACAGTATATTAATTGGAGATATTATTAAATGATAGGAAATTTTATATGAATTTATAATATTTTTGCAATAATGAGTTATTAGATTACATTAAGATTGTTTGTAAGTGAAAAAGTTTCCGTTAACAAATAGTGATAGGCTACGTGAAGAAAGAAGAAAGTTGTACGCTCATTTTATTGTTCTTCTTCTTTTTCTTCTCTCTCTCTTCCCTTTTCTCCTCCATTGCTTTGCTTTGCTCTTCTTCTTATACTACTTCTTCTTCTTCTTCTTCTTCTTCTTCTATCCTGCGTCGTTTCTCTTTCTCTCTACATTGACACCATGCGTAGAAACAATTCAAAGAAGAATCGCAGCCTTTCAAAAACGTGTTTTTGTCTTCACTCAATATAACTGATTCCTTTCTTAACGCTCAGAGGCAATTTCCAGCATACCCGAAAGAAAGGGAAAGTGGGTTTTCTTTTCCTCTCGGAAAGTTTCCTTCTTGGCTCCTGTTTCCTCGTTTTCTTTATCTCCGTTCAAAGGGTCTTGTCGCTTTCTCTTTCCTCTTTCTGAAAAAAAAAATGGTGGCAGTGAGAAACATTGTGCTGTTGTTGCTGTCCATTACTGTTGTGGCTCCGATTGTGCTCTACACTGATCGCCTTGGCACGTTTGAGCCTCCTTCGGGTGAGTTTCAATTGCTTTTCTTCCTCTGAATTCATTTGCTTGGGCCATTTGCTAATGGTTTTGCTTTCTTTGTGTTGGTTTTTATTCATTATGCAGACAAACAGGAGTTTGTTGAAGATGTTACTACCCATGTAAGTGTCGGTCTTGAAAAAGATTCTTCAGTTATTTTAGTCAGGGTCAGGGAGGTAGAGATCTTTGAGTTTCTGAATCTTCTTTAATTTTGTTGTGTCAGGCTTTCAGTGCGGCAGACTCTAGGCACTTGAATCTGCTGCCGCAGGTATTGTTAATAGTTTCCTTCTTTTTTTCTTCTCTTTGGTGTTGAATCTGTGATAATTTGTTTTTTATTGATGAAATATCTTATTTTACAAACAGGAAACTTCAACGACCGTTAAAGAACCTGTTAGGGTTGTGTATACTGAGGAGGATTCAATTAACAGAAGGAATTTCCCTCGAGGTATTTTTCTTTTGTGGCTTCTCTGTTCTTGAGTGAGGTTTTGGGTTCTTTTCCCCTCCCTTTCTGAGGTTATGTATCTTTTTGTCATATTTAATTAATGGCATTCACTGTCATGTTGAGCTAGGCTTGCAATTGGTGAAATCGAGGGAGCATTTATCTGCCAGGGTGTTGTCTACAACTGATGAAGATCAGACTAAAAAGGAGAACCCCATTAAATTGGTTACTGGTGGAATTAGACAAGGAAATCAAGTGGGCGGGTCCTTGGAAAAAGGTGATGGTACCGGTGAGAATGTAAATGGTGAAGTTGCTATTGATGTTGATGGCAATGATGGGAAACTAGCTAGATCGACCAGTCTTTCTACTCAAGATCCTCAAATTAAGGTCGGTGATATATTATGCTTTTGTTGTTTTTATATGCTTGTGTGTGTGTTTTTCTTGTGTTTCTTGCTGCCGCATTCTCTCGGAAGTTGTAAATATTGATACTGTGATAGTTATGTAGGAAAACTATTCTTGGTTTCTGGTCTTACTGAAAAAGGCTTTGCATATCTATAGCTGTGTAAGGTTGTCCATCATCTGTCAAATAAAGTACTTTATACAGTCAGTTCTTATAATGCTGAATTTTGGTAATCTAATCAAATAAGTCCAAGGACTGAATAGGTACACTGATGAAAATGGGTGATTCATTGCATAAAACAACATCCTCACTGTTGTGCCAGGGCTCACCCTCTATATATTCGTTGGTAGCTCTGACATAAATTGTTCTGAATTTCATAAAGGAGCTGGCAAATTGGTAGTTTGATAAACAAAATTCAAGTTAATTTAAATGTAGACAGGTTTATGTCTTAATGATTTAGGCATCTTTCTAGACCGGAATGAGTGCATTTGTAGCAGAGGACAATTATGTTACTAGTATAGTGAACCTTCCAAGACTCATAATTATACTCTTCCAACTATTTTTTTCAAAAGTTACATCATTCTAATTTAGGAAAAGCAACCTCAGTGCATATTGATCTTTTTTTTGTTTCACATTTGATGTGTCTATTTTCATGTTGCAAAGCAGGAACAACCAACAGAACCTTCTAGCAAAGCCAAACAGAAAGGTTCTAGATTGTCTGAAACCAATAAGCATAATGATCAAACACCATCTGATTATCGGGTAAAGCAGCTGAAAGATCAGCTTATCCAAGCTAAGGTCTTTCTTTCCCTTCCAGTTGTAAAAAGCAATCCTCATCTCACTCGGGAGCTTCGATTACGGGTAAAAGATGTTTCACGAACCCTTGGGGATGCAAGCAAAGATTCTGAATTACCTAGGAAGTAAGTTCACCCTTAAGAATGCTGTTGTCTGCCTTCATGTTTCCCAGTTATGTTATAATTCAGGAGCTTGTACTTCCCCTTTAAATTTCTCATGCTACTAACATGATGAATAGCTCAGTTTCTGCTCTAAGCTACATATTTGTGCAGTCTTAATCTAAAAGTTTGTAATAATGGCAGTGCAAACGAAAGAATTAAAGCGATGGAACAGACACTGATGAAAGGAAAGCAAGCTCAAGATGACTGTGCTGCTGTTGTGAAGAAGCTTAGGGCTATGCTCCACTCGACAGAGGAGCAGCTTCACGTTCTCAAGAAACAGACCTTGTTCTTAACACAATTGACAGCAAAAACACTGCCTAAAGGTCTTCATTGTCTTCCCTTGCGTCTTACAACTGAGTATCATAACATGAATTCTTCTGAGCAAGAGTTCCCCAATCAAGAGAATTTAGAAGAACCCCAATTATACCATTATGCCATATTTTCGGACAACATATTAGCAACAGCTGTTGTTGTGAACTCAACTGTTACCAATGCTAAGGTAAATTCTTTACACTTTTAGAATGCTCTTGACTTTCTTTTTGCTTCCAAGATCATTGAGAGAAACATTGAAGAAATTTGGTCTAACTGTACAGTGGTGTGACCACTCTTTACATGTTTTGAGTAATAAGAACTTGTCTGTTTCATTTTAGGCCTGAGTTTATAAAGAATTCAAACAAAACATAAATGTACTAAAAGTTCGAATGTCATTGAAGCCAATGTTACTTGTGTTTCCTATTGTCACCAATTGTTTGTATTGATTTGTTTTAACGAATTTGCAGGACGCCTCAAAACATGTTTTCCACATTGTTACTGATAGACTCAATTACGCAGCGATGAGGATGTGGTTTTTGGTGAATCCACCAGGCAAGGCAACCATTCAAGTACAAAACATTGAAGACTTTACATGGTTGAATTCAAGTTACAGTCCTGTTCTTAAGCAGCTGGGTTCCCAATCCATGATTGATTATTACTTCAAGGCTCATCGAGCTACCTCTGATTCAAATTTGAAGTTTCGGAATCCGAAGTATTTATCTATCTTGAACCACCTCCGATTCTATTTGCCTGAGATCTTTCCAAAGCTCAACAAAGTGCTGTTTTTGGATGATGATATAGTTGTGCAGAAGGATCTGACTGATCTGTGGTCCATTGATTTGAAAGGCAATGTAAACGGTGCTGTAGAAACTTGTGGAGAAAGTTTTCACCGATTTGATCGATATCTCAACTTCTCACATCCTCTCATTGCAAAGAATTTTGATCCACATGCTTGTGGGTGGGCATATGGTATGAATATATTTGACTTAGTGGAATGGAAAAGGCAAAACATCACAGAGGTGTACCACAACTGGCAGAATCTGGTATGTGTGTACACTTTGATCTACATTTCATCGAGTAACCCATGTGATTCATTGTAGCATTAATCATGTTATATTTGGAACATAGATTTTATCTACTAACTAAGTCTTCCAAAATAAATTTCAAATCTAACTCAACCTCACAAAATTGATTTGTAAGGTGAGATTTACATAATTTATATAGTATAATTTGTAGGGTGAGCATTCAATTTGCATTTACATCTCCGTTCTAGTCCAAGTCTTGTGTTTCTTCCTGATTTAATTTTGAACTGATTTTTGTTTTCTAATTAAACTGAATTACAGAATCGTGATAGACAACTATGGAAGTTAGGAACGCTGCCGCCTGGTCTCATAACCTTCTGGAAACGTACGTTCCCGCTGAACCGATCTTGGCATGTCTTAGGACTTGGCTACAACCCCAACGTTGACCATAAAGATATAGAGCAGTCTGCTGTTGTACACTATAACGGGAACATGAAACCATGGCTTGAGATAAGTATCCCTAAGTTTCGAAGTTATTGGACAAAGTATGTGGACTACAATCATCTCTATTTGCGAGAATGCAACATCAATCCATAGATACGTCTTTTAGTTGCCTGACCATTAAAGTTTTCTCAGCATTAGCAAAGTTGCAGTGAGTGGACCTTTTAGGTCTACAATTCCATCTGTGTAGAGCTCCTATTTTTTAAAGCTTTACAATTCTTTCTGTATACGTCTTACCATTTTACATTCTTATTTTTTGAACTTGCAAAAACCTGCAGAGAATGCTAACTGTACTGTTCTTGTAAATGAAATGAAGAGGCTAGTTCTTTCACTTCTTTTTGTTTTCTCTTGCATGCTTCCTTTTTCAAAACATCTTGTCGTGTTAGTAGTCTTCCTGTTGTTTCTAATACAACAAAATCTTGGTCAAGTGGAGTTTTTGAGTAGTTTGATTTAATAAATCGTTGTTTTTACTTATTTCTCAAACATGGCGTATCATTTTGGGCACTTAAAAACAAAAGTTGTTGGATATAATCATAAGACAAGGCTCCACCGACAATATGTTTGGTGGTGCCTCTTCACTTTTTCAGTATCAAATTTCTGAGTTTTATTTCTTTAGGTTGTAAGTAGAGTGTGGTAGCAATGTTTAAGGAATGTTGTTGCCATAGAGGGAGGAAGTAGTAGGGTAGAAGAGAAAATAAATCTATGGTGAGTGAAGTGTGTATTAATTATGAATATAAAGATGGAAGTAGGTTTGAGTGGAGAATGCATGAAAATAACGTTCATGTGCATAACAGCAAAATGTATGGTGGCAGGGCCCCATGTTCATGTCTGTCACCCAACAGGACATGCCAAGAAATGATGATAAATCAGCATCATCACAACTTGTATATTTTGTTATCACGTGGTGGTGGAACCCACTGTTTATTTTATCACTGACTGTCACAACGTGCACAAACCTATGATGAGGAGTGTTTCTCACTGTGATGGGCTTTTTTCAGAAAATGATAGTGTGAATGTGAGTCACCATAGCCCAAAACTGAACAACAAAAGTGGGTAGTATGTGGAACACTGATTAGGAAAGAAATGGACTAGATGTTGAAAGAGACTTTAGAGAAAAATATTCATGCACAGATGCAGGGTTTCTTCAGTGTGGAAATCTTGATCTGTAACATATTTTTATGATTATTGATCATAGTAGTAGTAAGGGGAAAAGAGTGTAAATTATAAAAAAAATCAACGATAGTTTTCAAAAATACATTCTTAATTATTAATCCAGAATATACAAAATTGTGACTTGATTGATAATATGATATTTTAGAGCATTTTAGAGTGTGTTACAATATTTCTTTCAAGGAGTTAAATTTAAAAACTTAATTGATATCTTCAAATATTTACTCTTAAAAATTAAATTGAAAATGTTCCATTATCTAAATTAATTTTTTTGTCACTCTTTTCAAGTTCTATCAGCATATATTGATTTTATTTTTATGTGCGTGTGACTTGGATGTAAAATTTATGAATTTTACATTCAAAATTCCATAATTAGATTTTGCTTACACGTCTACACAACTATAGGAAACAATAAATCTTACTTGTACTAATAGAAGACCTCTTCCCAAATAAATATTTTTTATTTTCTTAATTTAAAAATTCAAGTATTTTTAATTAAAATTTTCTGTTATTAAAATTTTAAAAACCTAGTTTGGCTTTGAAAGAATCTGCTAAAATATGTATGATACTTACTTCACTTAAATAACAATAATCACATAAGAGTGACTTTTTCATGTTATATTATGATAAAAGTTATTATTATTATTATTATTATTATTTATTTTTGTCGATATTACTAATAGAAATAGAAAGTCACGTGAATATTATTTTATGATAATAAAAAATAATTAATGTAATTAATTTTTACACGATCATTACTATATTGACAAATAGTCTTAAAATACAAAATAATATTATAAATAAATGGGTATAAAATAGTTACAATAACATTAATTTTATTAATTATTATAAGCATATGATAAAACATTTTGAATTGTTCATCTTATCCTAGGTATTTTTTTTTGTATGATGAAAACTAAAACATTACAAAAAATAATTTATGAAATAAATACGAAAATCAGACAAAAATTTAAAATAGATTTTATTAATGTGGAAAAGAGATCAAAGTTTAACGAAGCAAATAAAAATGTAAATTATGCTGAAAATGGTAACAATAATTCTACCATCCAAAACTATAAGAAATCATGATAATATAAAACAGTGGCTGAATTCGGTATTGATAGGTCAAAATCTTAGTGAAAAGTAAGTCTATAGATACCACAAACAAAAAAAGAAATCAAAAGTCCACAATTAACTCGAATTAGATATTCATAAAGTAAATTGAAATTCATTAAATCCCAAATGAAGATTTAGATGTAGATCGTGAGATTACAAACAAAAATAGAAAGAGTAGTAGATGAAAACTTCATATGATTAAAAAAAATGCTAATTCTTTTTCTTAAACTTTAATATATGTAGGTGGAATGTCCAAATAAACCAATGTTTTTAAATTATTTACTCTTGAGATTTTCTTTTTTCAGAAGAGATCTCAATCCCTTCTCTATTCCTGAAAAGATGACAAAAAGCAGAGCAGTATGATCTGTTTTGGTCTGCAAAGTGTGAGACAGATTAAAAAGTGGGTTTATTTTCCTTACCCGTAATGTATGTGTTTATGATGAGCAGAATAAATTTTTTTATTTTCTCATAATTATAACTAATGTACAATAGTAACATGTCACCTTATAACATGTACAAATTTGTTAACCTAAAAATGCATAAAAAAATATTTCATATTTGAGAATTAAAATCATTATTTTATATACAATTGATTATACCATGGCACGCTGAATCGGAGGTTGACCACCCATTAGCACCCCGCCATTTGGATGCATGTCATCACATTTCCTTAAGAAGATTCTCCCTGTATTAAGAATGTTGGTGGAGGTGCTTGTACGGGATTCACTTCTGTCAACACCCAATTTCGTTCGGGTGAATGCATTTGTTTTGTTAAAAAAAATAATAAAAAAAATGTTTTTGATTTATGGTAGGTTTTTTTAACTTTAATTCTACTATGGAAAAAAATAATAAAAAAAAGAAAAAAAGGGAGAATTTAATTCGTTATCACACTCTTTATCAGCAACTTCGTCTCCATCCCCTTTAAGTCCTAGAAACATAACTCTAACCTTAGCAGAATCACCGTCACAAATGAGCCATAAGAAACCAGAAACATTGTTCTTATAACGCTATGCATCCCATTCCATAATACCCATATAATGGCAGATTCATCATTGTTGCACCAAGTGTGTATCCTAACATTAACGCAACTATAAGACAAAATATATGTATTTTGTTTTTTCTATTTACCCTATTTGCTTTAATTTCAATAAAAAATAAAATATACTTATTCAAGAGAATGAGTATAAAGGTATATAGAAAACTAATGATGGTTGGGCTTACCATGGCTTGGTGAGTCTGAGGTTGACTACCAATTAGTACCCTGACTCGGTGAGTCGGAGGTTGACCACCAATAAGAACCCCTGCCATTTGGATGCATGTCATCACACATTTACTAAAGAAGATTCTCCCCAACTGTACTAAGAATGTTGGTAGAGGTGCTTGTACGGGAGTCACTTCTTCCAACACCCAATTTCATTTGGGTGAATGCCTTTGTTTTGCTAAAAAAAATAAAAAAATAAAAAAAATGTTTTTGATTGATGGTCTGTTTTTTAACTTTAATACTACCATGGAAAAAAAAAATAAGAGAAAGGAGGGAGAATTTAATTTTATCACATTCTTTACCTACATCTTCGTCGCCATCCCCTTTAAGTCCAGAAACACAATTCTAACCTTAGCAGAATCACCGTCACAAAGGAGCCATAAGAAACCAGAAACATTGTTCTTATAACGCTATGCACCCCTTCCATAATAACCATGTAACTTGCAGATTGACCACTATTGCACCAAGTGTGTATCCTAACACTAACGGAACTCTTTGACAAAATATATGGTTTTTCTTTTTCTATCTATCCTATTTGCTTTAATTTCAATAAAAAAATAAAATATACTATTGAAGGGAATGAGTATAAAGGTATATAGAAAACTAATGATGGTTGCGCTTACCATGACTTGGTAAGTCGGAGGTTGACCACTAATTAGTACCCTTGCTCGGTGAGTCGAAGGTTGACCACCAAATAGCACCCTCGCCATTTGGATGCATGCCATCACACATTTCCTACAAAAAATTCTCCTTAACTGTACTAAGAATGTTGGTGGAGGTACTTGTACGAGATTTGCTTTTTTCAACACCCAATTTCGTTCGGGTGAATGCATTTGTTTTTTTTTTAAATAAAATAAAATAAAAAATGTTTTTCATTGATGGTAGGTTTTTTAACTTTAATTCTACCATGGAAAAAAAAGAAAAAAAAGGAGAATTTAATTTGTTATCACATTCTTTATCTGCATCTTCGTCACCAACTCATTTAAATCCCAGAAACACAACTCTAACCTTAGCAGAATCACCGTCACAAAAGACCCATAAGAAACCAGAAACATTGTTCTTATAATGCTATGCACCCCCTTCCATAATAACCATATAATTGGCAGATTAATCATTGTTGCACCAAGTGTGTATCCTAACATTGAAGCAACTATAAGACAAAATATATGTATTCTTTTTCTATTTACCCTATTTGCTTTAATTTCAATAACAAATAAAATAAAAAAATATACTTATTTAAGAGAATGAGTATAAAGGTATATAGAAATCTAACGATGGTTGCGCTTACCCTGGCTTGGTGAGTCAGAGGTTGACCATCAATTAGTACCCTAGCTCGATGAGTCGGAGGTTGACCACCAATTAGCACCCCTCCATTTGGATGCATGTCATCACACATTCCCTTAAGAAGATTCTCCCTAACTGCACTAAGAATGTTGGAGGAGGTGCTTGAATGAGATTCGCTTCTATCAACACCTAAATACGTCAATATTATTTTATGATAATAAAAAATAATTAATGTAATCAATTTTTACACGATCATTACTATATTGACAAGTAGTCATAAAATACAAAATAATATTATAAATAAATGGGTATAAAATAGTTACAATAACATTAATTTTATTAATTATTATAAGCATATGATAAAACATTTTGAATTTTTCATCTTATCCTAGGTATTTCTTTTTTATATGATGAAAAGTAAAACATTACAAAAATAATTTATGATAATATAAAGCAGTGGCTGAATTCGGTATTGATAGGTCAAAATCTTAGTGAAAAGTAAGTCTATAGATCTATGAAAGATACCTATTACACACAAAATTAGCTACTATAGTATACAAATATAAAACTACAACACTCCTAATTTGCTGCACTAGATCTATCTCCTCGGAGTTCCAGAAATAACACTCTAGCCTTAGCAGTATCACTGCCACTATTGAGCAATAAATAGTCAGAAATATTATTCTCATAAAGCTATGCACTCCCATCCATAATAACCAAATATTATTCTTATCGTGGCTTGCCAGGTCGAAGGTTGAGCATCAAGTAGTACCCTGCCTCGACGAGTCAGAGGTGCACTACTAATTAGTACCCCGCCGTTTGAAAGCATGCCATCAAACATCTCCTGAAGAAGATTCTCCCTACCTGTACTAAAAATGCTGGTAGAAATACTCGTACGGGATTTGCTTCCAGATCTATGCCATCTACTGCCCCACGACCAGCAGCACCACGAGCCTTTCACGATAAAAGTAAAATATTTATAAAATCATAATTAAAGGAAGTAAAAAAGAATTAAGTAAAAAGACCACACAAAATAAAATATTTTAATACATACGAAACTCCCAAGGGCAAAATCCATGGCATCATCCTCATCATCCAAACCATGAATGACATTGGCACCAATGAAAGTAGGAACGACATTGGCACCAATGAAAGTAACGCCGGCGGCGACCACAGTATCCTCGGCGTCCTCGGCACCGGCGGTTGCACCCGCAGCAACTCCAACAACGGGGGCTCCAACAACGGCGGCACTTGCAGCAGCTCCTATGGTGGCACCCACGGTGGCCGCGGTGGTGGCACTGGAAGCACCTATGGTGGCACCCACGGCAGAGGCACCTTCGATAGCACCCGCAGAGGCACCCGCAGAGGGTACTATATTCCCTTATACTAATTAAAGGGAATGAGTATAAGGGAATATAGATAATCAATGACGGTTGCTCTTACCGTGGCTTGCCAAGGTCAAAGGTTGAGCATCAAGTAGTACCCTAGCTCGGTGAGTCGGAGGTTGACCACCAATTAGAACCCCCGCCATTTGGATGCATGCCATCGCACTTTTACTTAAGAAGATTCTCCCTAATTGTACTAAGAATGTTGGTGGAGGTGCTTGTACGGGATTCACTTCTTCCAATACCCAATTTCGTTTGGGTGAATGCATTTGTTTTTTTTTTTTTAACTAAAATAAAATAAAAAATGTTTTTCATTGATGGTAGGTTTTTTAACTTTAATTCTACCATGGAAAAAAAAAGAAAAAAAAGGAGAATTTAATTTGTTATCACATTCTTTATCTGCATCTTCGTCACCAACTCATTTAAATCCCAAAAACACAACTCTAACCTTAGCAGAATCACCGTCACAAAAGACCCATAAGAAACCAGAAACATTGTTCTTATAATGCTATGCACCCGCTTCCATAATAACCATATAACTTGCAGATTGACCACTCTTGCACCAAGTGTGTATACTAACACTGACGCAACTCTAAGACAAAATATGTTTTTTTTTTTCTATTTACCCTATTTGCTTTAATTTCAATAAAAAAATAAAATATACTTATTCAAGGGAATGAGTATAAAGGTATATAGAAAACTAATGATGGTTGCGCTTGCCATGGTTTGGTGAGTCAGAGGTTGACCACCAATTAGTACCCTGGCTCGGTGAGTCGAAGGTTGACTACCAATTAGAACCCCGTCATTTTGATGCATGCCATCACAAATTTACTTAAGAAGATTCTCCCTAACTGTACTAAGAATGTGGGTGGAGGTACTTGTACGAGATTTACTTCTTTCAATCCCCAATCTTGTTTGGGTGAATGCATTTGTTTTGTTAAAAAAAATTAATAAAACAAAAAATGTTTTTCATTAATGGTAGGTTTTTTTAACTTTAATTCTACCATATAACAAACAAGAAAAAGGAGGAAGATAGATATATGAAGTGGCTGAATTCGGTATTGATAGGTCAAAATCTTAGTGAAAAGTAAGTCTATAGATATATGAAAAAAACCTATTACACACAAAATTAGCTACTAAAGTATACAAATATAAAACTACAACACTCCTGATTTGCTGCACCAGATCTATCTCCTCTGAATTCCAGAAATAACACTCTAGCCTTAGCAGTATCACTGTCACTATTGAGCAATAAATAGTCAGAAATATTATTCTCATAAAACTATGCACTCCCATCCATAATAACCAAATACCTGGCATACCGACCAATGTTGCACCAAATGTATATCCTAACACTGATGCAACCACAAGACAAAACAAATGTATTTTTTCTCTACCCTATTTTTTATCCATATTCCCTTATTCTCATACAAATACAAATAGAGAATGAGTATAAGGGAATATAGATAATCAATGACGGCTGCTCTTATCGTGGTTTGCCAGGTCGAAGGTTGAGCATCAAGTAGTACCCTGCCTCGGCGAGTCAGAGGTGCACTACTAATTAGTACCCCCACCGTTTGGAAGCATGCCATCAAACATCTCCTGAAGAAGATTCTCCCTACCTGTACTAAAAATGCTGGTAGAGATACTCGTACGCGATTTGCTTCCAGGTCTATGCCATCTACTGCACCACGAGCACCACGAGCCTTTCACGATAAAAGTAAAGTATTTATAAAATCATAATTAAAGGAAGTAAAAAAGAATTAAGTAAAAAGACCACACAAAATAAAATATTTTAATACATACGAAACTCCCAAGGGCAAAATCCATGGCATCATCCTCATCATCCAAACCATGAACGACATTGGCACCAATGAAAGTAGGAACGACATTGGCACCAATGGTAGTAGAAACACCTATGGTGGCACCCATGGCAGAGGCACTTGCGGCAGCACCCGCGACAACACCCGCAGAGGGTACTATATTCCCTTATACACATTAAAGAGAATGAGTATAAGGGAATATAAATAATCAATGACGGCTGCTCTTACCGTGGCTTGCCAAGAGTCGAAGGTTGAGCATCAAGTAGTACCCTGGCTCGGTAAGTCGGAGGTTGACTACCTATTAGAACCCCGCCATTTGGATGCATGCCATCACACATTTACTTACAAAGATTTTCTCCAAATGTAGTAAGAATGTTTCGGTGAATGCATTTGTTTTGTTAAAAAAAAAAACAAAAAAAATGTTTTTATTCATGGTAGGTTTTTTATCTTTAATTCTACAATACAAAAAAACAAGAAAAAAAAAAGAAAAAGAAGGGAGAATTCAATTTATTATCCCATTCTTTATTTGCATCTTTGTCTTCATCCCCTTTAAATCCCAAAAACACAACTCTAATTTTAGCAGAATCATGATGACAAAAGACCCATAAGAAACCAGAAACATTATTCTTATAACGCTACGCACCACCTTCCATAATAACAATATAATTGGCAGATTGATCATTGTTGCACCAAGTGTGTATCCTAACATTGAAGCAACTGTAACACAAAATATATGTATTTTTTTTCTATTTACCCTATTTGTTTTAATTTCAATAACAAATAAAATATATTTATTCAAGAGAATGAGTATAAAGGTATATAGAGAATTAACGATGGTTATGCTTACCATGGCTTGGTGAGACGAAGGTTGACCATTAAATAGTACCCTGGCTCGATGAGTCGGAAGTTGACCACCAATTAGCACCCCCACCATTTGGATGCATGCCATCACACATTTTCTTAAGAAGATTCTCCATAACTGCATTAAGAATGTTGGTGGAGGTGCTTGTACGAGATTCGCTTCTTTCAACACCCAATTTCGTACAGTTTAATGCATTTGTTTTGTTAAAAATAAAAAATATATTTTTATTGATGGTAGGTTTTTTTAACTTTAATTCTACCATGGAAAAAATAGAAAAAAAAAATAAGGAAGAATTTAATTTGATATCACACTCTTCATCTGCATCTTCATCTCCATCTCCTTTAAGTCTGAGAAACACAACTTTAGCCTTAGCAGAATCACTGTCACAAATGAGCCATACGAAACTAGAAACAATATTCTTATAGAGCTATGCATCCCCTTCCATAATAATCATATAACTGGTCAATTTATCATTAGTGCACCAAGTGTGTATCCTAACTATAAGACAAAATATATGTATTTTTTCTATTTACCCTATTTACATTAATTTCTTTCAATAGCAAATAAAATATACTAATTAAAGGGAATGAGTATAATTCTATATAGATAATTAATGACGGTTGCGCTTACAACATCAATGGCATCATCCGCATCAACGACAACGAACGACACTGATGACATCAATGACATCATCGACAGATATCACGACATCTCCAATGTCAGCGGCTCTGGCGGCAGCACCCGCAACAGCTCCAATGACGGCGGCGACACCCGCAGCAGCTATCGCGGCAACACCCACAGCGGCACCCGCAACAACTCTCGCGGCAACACCCGCGACGGCACCCACAACAGCACCAAAGGCAGCACCCGTAGTGACACCTGTGGCAGAGGTAGCAACACCGTAGTAGCACCCACGACAGCACCCGCGACAGAGGCAGCAACTGCGGCAACACCCACGGTAGATGCAGCAGCAGAGGCAGCATCCGCGATGACACTTGCGACAAAGGCAGCGACAGCACCCGCGACAGAGGTAGCACCCGCGGCACCCATGGTAGAGGCAGCGACAGAGGCAGCACTTGCGGTAGCACCCGTGGCAGCACCCACAACAACACCAACAGCAGCATCAGCAGCAACACCATCCTATCACAAACAAATTCAGTTGACACATTAATCAAGCAACTATAAAACAATTTCAACTATGATGCAAAAAAACAGAATGATCAAGATGCAATTCTATACAATTAGACTGAGTCAGTAACAAACATTTAAAATATTTTAGTCATAAAAATTTACATAATTTACATTTAAGAAAAATAGGTTGTACCCGCTAAGGTTTTTCTAGGGCTTGAACTACTGTAGACAAAACCGAGAGTAAGACTAGTCAAGCATTTATTCTTATTCAAAGTGATTTCACTATCACTAATAGGTTAACAGTCTCAAACTTAACTTATAAAAGCAGCTACACGTCTTGGATGTCTTACCATCTCTACTCAAACGCTCAATTTTCCAATTTTATTCACTGCATTACCCAAACTTTAACATATTTTCGAACATACTCATGTGCTAAAATTATAAAATACAAGTTAAAATTAAGCATTTTTTAAATTTAAGTCTCATTTAATTTGCCTTTTAAGTTATAACACACAAATCAACGATATACAAACTGAGTGTATCCTAATGACCCCAATCCACCTAATCAAGCCAAAAAAAATAAACCCAGATTTATCTTCAACAAACATGAGCTAGAAAAGCTACATACCTCCACGATTGATGGAAATTGACGGAGAGGGAAGAAAATGGCTAGTAAATAAGACTAATTGACGACGGGGCTAAATGAGACTAATTGAAGAGAGAAAATAACGATGACGGCGGTGTGCAGACACGAGACAAAAGGGGCAGGATTAGGGTTGATGAAGATGGACGGAGAGAGAAGAAAATGGTTAGTCAATGAGACTGATTGAAGAGAGAAAATGACGATGACAACTGCGCACAAACACGAGACAAAAGGTGTAGGATTTGGGTTGATGAACATTGACGAAGAGGGGACAAAATGGTGTCGCAACTGAAATCGTGACGGGACAACAAACCAAAAATTAAATTTGAAAAAAAAAACAGAGTTTTAGAGTCACCACCATAGTTTATTTTGGAAAACTAAGGAAAAAAAACACAAGGTCTGCAAAAAACCAGATTTTGGGTCCGGGAGTCGGTTACGCGTGGGGAAGGTATTAGCACCCCCACAACGCCCATCCTAAGACGGTACCTTTAATTAAATGTGCAAAAGTTATGTGGTTTTTTCAAAATATTTAATTTTCCCCAAAAGTAACAATAAAATGATGTACAAAAGAAAAATTATAATTTTTTGGTTTTTTGGGCCCGACGAGGATTAATCATCGCTCTTACGTATCTCCGTATGAATGGAGAATCAAGGTCTTACGTAGTTCTTTATGAAAAACTATTTGAAAAATTATTTAAAAAATGATTTAATTTGTTTTATAATTTTGAAAACCATTTTATTTAAATTTTAGTATTATTTTAAAATTTGTGTCACGTACACTAGTGACCGGTTAGACACTTGAAATAAATTCCTTTTTTCTAATCTTTTATTTTTTTCATTTTTTTAATCATTTATAAATTTTTGATATTTTTTAAAGTTATTTAAAAGTGAATGTGGATGTCATTGTGACGAGGGCAACCAGATAAATATTAAAGAGTAAATGAAGAAAGCTATTTTTTCATTCTTAGATTGGTATATAATTTTTTAGAAAAAAAGGAACGAAAGTCTAAAACGGTGTCATGCAACGCAAGCTGTCAAACAGACACCAAAGAAATGGAAAAAAAAAATATTTTTTTATGATTTTAAAAAAAATAATGAAAAATAAAAAAAATAAATTAAAAGAAAAAGAAACTAACAATGACGTACCTTCTGTCTCTTCTTTTTCTTGCCTCCTCTTCTAATATTTTTTTGTTTTTTTTTCTTTTTTCAAGAGAGATAAAAATGAGATGCGTCTGTGTGTGTGGTATTGAGAGAGAAAGAGAAAGTGTAGAGAATGTTTTCTTCTATTTTTTTTTTCTACCTCCTTCAATATTGTTTTTTTGGAAAAAGATAAAAAGAAGGTGTGTGTGGGAGTGGTGATGGAAAAGAATTAGAGAAGTGTAGAAATTTTTTTCTATCGTCATGACAGAGTGCATATTTATACACAGAGTGCATATTTATACTCACACCTTGCAATATCAATGCAATCTCAGCCTTAATTGTAATGAACAATATAAGGAAGGAATTGATCATGATAGCAGCACATTATGGAGATCAAATCATAACAATTCAGAGCACAAAATCAATCAAGATCATTAATATTGATGCTAACCGTTAACAAATCACAAATCAGAGCACAATAATGAATCCTAATTAGTAATATGAAGATATATTGCTTTTAATTATTAGAATTATATCTCTAATTTCTCTATCAAAACGAAGGAGTGTGATAACAAATTAAGCTCTTCCTTCTTTTTTTCCTTTTTTTCTTTTTTTTTTATTTTTTTTTCATCTCTCTCTTCTTCTTTTTTTTATAAAATTAAATTTTGAAAATCTTTGAAGAAAATTTTGTTTCACATTTGTTTTATTTTCCCTTAACTAAAAAACTTTATTATTATTTTTTTTTTGAAAATAAATTTATTCACTCGGATGAAATTGGGTGTTGACAAATGGCTAGTAAATGAGACTGATTGACGGTGGCGCTAAATGAGACTGATTGAAAAGAGAAAATGACGATGATGGTGGCGCGTAGACACGAGACAGAAGGTGCAAAATTAGGGTTGACGGAGATTGACGGAGAGGGAAGAAAATGGCTAGTAAATGAGACTAATTGACGGCGGCATTAAATGAGACTGATTGAAGAGAGAAAATGACGATGACAACGGCGCGCAGACACGAGATAAAAGGTGCAGGATTAGGGTTGATGGAGATTGACGTAGAGGGAAGAAAATGGCTAGTAAATGAGACTCATTGACGGTGGCACTAAATGAGACTGATTGAAGAGAGAAAATGATGATGAAGGCGGCGCGTAGACACAAGACAGAAGGTGCAAAATTAGGGTTGATGGAGATTGACACAGAGGGAAGAAAATGGCTAGTAAATGAGAGTAATTGACGACGACATTAAATGAGACTGATTGAAGAGAGAAAATGACGATGACGGCGGCACGCAGACACGAGATAAAAGGTGCAGAATTAGGGTTGATGGAAATTGACGTAGAGGGAAGAAAATGGCTAGTAGATGAGACTAATTGACGGTGGCGTTAAATGAGACTGATTGAGGAATGAGGATTATAGTTATGTAAATTTTTTTTTCAGATGGGGTCAGTTATCACATTGGACCGACTTTTTTTTTCTTTCTCCAATTTTTGAGGTACTGAAATAGGTATGGATTCAGGAAAAGGATTTCCCTTATATTGGATAACTGTAGGAAATACTTTATGAAATGGATGGAGTACATACCATCGTCCAAAATGACGAACTCAATTCATTATTTCAGGATAATTATTTCAAGATAATAAACGAGAACCAAAGGAAATACGTGCACAGTATAAACAACACCATACACTCAATGTGATAAAGTTTAACAATATAAAGATTTTCCACACTTGCATCCCATTATACATCAGCATACATGCTAATCTCATTAATTCCATAGAAGAAAAAAAACCTTAATATCATACAAAGAACAGTACACAGTACTTGTGTCCTTTTTTGAAGCCACAAGATTCCAATTTCCATCCATTAGCTCAGTGTGCACAATATAAACAACACAATTCACTCAATGTAATAAAGTTTAACAATATAAGAATTTTCCACACTTGCATCCAATTATACATCAGCATATGCTAATTTCATTAATTCCATAGAAAAAAAAACCTAATATCATACAAAGAACAATTATGATCCTATATAACACATGTACAATTAAAGTATGACACATTATCAAAAATCACAACAACAAGAGTTTGAGGATAAAAAACATTCTTGAGAGCATCAGGAACAACCATCCTCTTGGTCTTGTCATACGGAGGAGTGCAGTATCATTCCACGAACAGTACGCCAGAAGATCTTAGCGGGGGCGCGGAAGTGGATTGGGCCATGAGAAGGTATAGTAGGTACGCTAACATACCTATCTACCTATTTATTAATCCATGAATTATTGTTTTGTTAATTATTCAAGTCATCATATGCAGGTGGTGTGACTTTAATGGATTCTTTTCTGAAGGAATTCTACGCAGAAGTATACCAAAATCATAACAACATAAACAATCAATATTGTAAATTTGACTGTCCAATATTGACATGGTTCGTGTCATCTCTGTATTTGGCTGCTATGATTGGATCATTGTTAGCATCCACTGTCACTCAACTCTACGGGAGACTCGAAACCAGGTTCTTTGGGAATGTGTTCTTTCATCTAGGCATTATGGTGTGGTGTTTTCCTCAACAACAATCTTCGATGTTAATGGTTGGTTGCGTCTTATTGGGTTTTGGAATTGGATGGACCTTTCAAGTAATAATCCTATATATTTTATATAAACTTTTATTCAGTTTTTTGATACATTATAATTAATGCTCCTGTTTTGTGGATCTTGTGGTAGCAAGTGAATTCTCCAAAGTAGTAAAATATCTTTGGGTCTTTTTATTAAAGAGACAGTACAAACCCTAACTCACATTTGCTATAGTCATTCCTTTCTTCCAACAACTTACCGGCATGAATCTGATTTTATATAATGCTCCTATTTTGTTCAAAATCATTGGTTTTGAAGCCAATGCTTCTCTCATGTTTACCATGATTAGCGGATGCTACAATGTAATTGCCACTCTTGTCTCCATATTCACGGTTGACAAATTTGGTAGGCGAAGTCTTTTCTTGAAAAAAGTAATACAAATGTTTATTTGTCAAGTAACCTCTTTTCTTAACACTCTTTTAATGTTATTTTAATAGTACAATGTGATTAATTTGTTTGTTGTTTTTGATTTGGCTTCTCTTAGATTGTGATAGCCATAGCAATTGCATGCAAATTTGGATTTGATGGAAATCCAAGAATGTTACCAAAGTGGTATCTTATTATGGTTGTGTGTGGCATATGTGTGTACGTGACAGGAATTGCATGATCTTGGGGTCTTCTAGGATGTTTGGTTCCAAGCGAGATTTTTCCACTTGAAGTGTGTTCAAGTGCATAAAGTATCACTGTCTCTATGAACATGATATTCACCTTTGTCGTTATACAAAATTTCACCAACATATTTTGTCACATGAAGTTCAGATTGTTCATTTTCTTTGCATGTTTCATCATTGTGATGAGCACATTCATTGACTCTCTTTTTCCAGAGACTAAGGAAGTTCCCATTGAAAAAATGCATGTTGTGTGACAAAGTCATCCTTATTGGAAGAAGTTTGTTAAACAAACCGATGTCACAACTATTAGGAATGAGTATTAGGATACTATTCTTATATTTTAACTTTTTATATTATATTATTTTTAGTAGTTTAATAAGATATATGTATTTTCTTTTAGTTCCAGTTAACCACGAAACTTTTAGTTGTTCGTTTGAATTGTTAAACTATATATAAAGTTTGTTAAAAAAATATACTAAAATTTAGTAACAATTATAAATATTAATAGAAATATTTATTATGATGAGAATGAAGTTTTATGCATGGATTATTTAGGTTCAAGTTGAATAGTTGATTTTCGGAGAGGAGGCTGTGGCACTGACTTTCGGATAAAACTTGGTGCTATAGCAAAACAACTTTTTATTCACGTACAGAATAGGTTGTTCAAGAAGGGGATAGGGATGTGGATCTCACTACTATTGATTAACCGGTGTCAGTTGCTTTAATAGTTTTCCATGGACATCCACCCGCAAAGATAAGAGGCCTACACAACAACAATCCTTAGAACTCTCCGGTTCAAAGCCGCCCGCAATCGATATAAAAATAAATAAAGCATACAATTTGTATAAATGCATTTGTGATATTTTCCATGTTACAAGGAGGTTAAAGATACAATATAATATAAGGAGAATAAAGATATAATACAATATAAGGAGGATAAAGATGCAATAAGGAGGATAGAGATACAAGGAGGATCTCATGTTATTTGTGTATATCAATTTTTTTCATCTCATTTATGGTTAATAAGTTTTTTTTTTTCTAGTTGTGTTGGTACTATTTTTATTCTGTGCCATCTACTGCCCCACGACCAGCAGCACCACGAGCCTTTCACGATAAAAGTAAAATATTTATAAAATCATAATTAAAGGAAGTAAAAAAGAATTAAGTAAAAAGACCACACAAAATAAAATATTTTAATACATACGAAACTCCCAAGGGCAAAATCCATGGCATCATCCTCATCATCCAAACCATGAA
>Ga0214545_1001563_pt1 | contig 43040 bp, 21 predicted proteins | sample CNSS4metaG_FD_160064 | JGI IMG/M metagenome (GOLD analysis project Ga0214545, IMG submission 160064) | Root nodule microbial communities from cowpea collected in UCLA plant growth center, Los Angeles, California, USA - CNSS4 | ecosystem: Host-associated > Plants > Roots > Nodule | place: USA... | reverse complement strand
AATCCATGATAAATCACATACCAATCATGCCAATTAAACTCACAAAATTCAAACACCCAAGCATATTTATGTACATCTTATTTAGGAAGGATAACCTAACCAAGGCATGCAACAGACCATTCAAACAACTAGGAAAACAGAGCACGCCTTCGCGAACTCGCTCAGGCGAGATGCTGTCCTCACAGAAACAGCGAATTCTCGCCCAGGCGAGACGCGCGACAGTGGAGGTTTCACGAGATCTCGCTCAGGCGAGGCCTTCTCGCCTGAGCGAGACTAGGCGTCGCTCAGAAACGAAAATGGCCGCCTAGGCGAGTTCTCGAGGCAGAACCTTAAGCAAAAGCCCTGTTATTCTCGCCTAGGCGAGACAAGCTCGCTTGGGCGAGATTAACAGGTCTCACCACTGTCAGCACACATGCAGTAGCGAAAACAGCCCAGATCAACACCCAAAAACACATGCAACTCAGTTTCATTCAATTAAACATGCTTCTCAAGCTTATAAACATGGAACACACCAACAAGACACCCAACAACAAAATGAACGGTTAAATCTAGTTTCCCTTACCTTGAATCCTTACCAAATTATACAGATGGGGCACCACCATGGATACCCACTAACAGGGGCCATGGAATTACGTCTCGACCACTGAAGCACGACCCTGAAATCCCACCTAGAGATCTCAAGGAATTATGCACTGACCCTCGACCAATCATGCTCAAACAATCGAATAATATTTATCATGCAAATAATCTCAGACCAACCTTTATAAACCATACTCATTCATATTCGAATGTAGAATCAATACCAACTCATCCTTCCCAAACCATGAATATAGAATTTCATCTCATACCAATACCATGCCACTTTAATTACCAACCACCAACCATCTCATATATGTCACATGCCAAGTTCATGTTAAACTTATCAATCATAGACCATAAACCATTATACTCATACCCATTCGCCCAATTTATGCTTTTAAAAGTAATTGAATCAATCCACAAGTTCAAGTTAAAGTAAGGAATTAAAATTCTGCAACAATTCTTGCTTAAGCTAGACCATTGGGCTGGCTTGAACAGGACCTGCAATAGATGGTCATTTATAACTCTTTTCCATGTAGAGGCAATGTGAAAAAAATCCAATATTACTTTCATTGTAGTCGCGATGATAAAAAGGCAATAGTTGTTAGTGAACCTCTCAAGCATGTGTGGGCATTTTATCCCATTTTCATCATCCATATTCAGCCACCTGTGGGTGACATTTTCTCTAAGTCGATTGATTTTATAATATACTTATTTTCATTATTCGTGTGAGAGAGGTCCTATTTTCATGCCATTTTATTTTAACAGCTCACCATTTTGGATTGGACCCATGAAGCTGAGAATAAGGTCCACAAAAAGGCGACTTGCATTGGATGCTTACGAGAATATTAGACACGTGGAATATATATCATCACTGTACGACTTTCCAACTACCTTATGGTCATTTTAGAAATAATTATTGATTATTAAAGCCATTGCAGTCTATTGCCTCTGCCTGTCAAATGATTAGTCAGCCAAACCCATATATACCTCATATTCAATATGAAAGGAACGCATTTACTGTTATTTGAGCGTCGGGGTTTTGTATGTAAATTGTCGCTGTCGGGGGAAATTTCGATTCATCAGAACACTTACGAAGAATGTGTTTGTCGGTGAAGAAACGGATAACTTAGGAGTTTTTTTCTTCACAAAAATCATTCATATAGTTGATAAATAATCTCATCTCTAAAAAATGTCAGTTTGTTAACTTAATCTTAGAATACGTGTAACGCTAATAGTGCGCACATGGTTTATCCAAGAACCAGTATTGCACTGGTGTAAGTATCATCCAAACTAGTTGTGTTTGGGTTCCTATGCAGAGTTTATCTTTCTCCGTTCCACAATTTTCTAGTGTACTGTCTATGTATTTTTTAAGTCATTATTCGAAACGTGCAAAGAACACCCTTATATCAGCAATGCTATGTAAAAAATAATTTAAAGTAAATTATTTACAGTATTACCATGCATGCCTTAAAATTTTAATATTAGGGTATTTTTTTTTGTATTATAGAAAGTCTTAACAACAGTCAGATAAATCTCATAATTTTTAAAATTTCATAAATAAGATAATGATATCTTAGTAATAAAATATCAGGATGCCAGCTTTAGGGTGAGACCCACTTAAGAGTTCAAACAAAGGTATTGAATTGGAGATAATAGATACTCAGAAGAATAAAAATAAGTGATGTATACTAAGAAAATTATCTAAGAACCTAAAGGATATTCCTTATTAAATATACTCTTGGACCTTCGCCAAAGAATATCTTAATTTGATAAAAAGAAAACTATTATCATATAAAATTGATTGATAATACTAGTTGATAAATTATAATGCACTAAAGATTTATAATTTTAATATTGTCAACCAATTACGAAGTAAAGCAAAACTAATAACTTTTGTAATAATTATTCTGAAAGAAGATATCTAATTTTATTTTCAATTATTTATAAAGGAATATAAAATTAAATAACATAATTTTTATTTAAAATATAATTAAAAAGATACATAAAAAAAATCACTACTTGCTACCGTTTCATTTTATTTTATGTTATTAATTATTAATCAGAAAAAAGAATAGGGAATAACTCGTGATTATATAACACTTTTTTTAAAGGGAAAAAAAGATTTATCGCTAAATTATTGCTGGGGAAGGTTCGTGTGCTGATTTTTGACTTGGAAGAGTTCAAATTTGCGTTTCTAACTATTCGCGATTCTTCCATTACTAAGAAGAGGATTATTTTCTTTTCTACTCTCCCACGTCTTCGGAATATTGTCAGTATCAGACATCAGCGTATCTCTCTGTACGAGTCCCTTAGGAACATTATATATGTATTTGCACTGAGAACTCCTAGTCTCTTCGCTTCTAACATTACTGGGTTTGTTTCTCAGGTTAACTAGGCAAAAAGTAAAGTAGTTTCGATTTGTTGGTACGATGTTGTGCTCACCGCGTAACCTTGGACTTCATTTCACTTCAATTGGACGGTCTCGCGACGTTAGGCTGTACAGTAATCATGGAAGCTGTTGCTTTTGTCAGGTATGTGGTTACTTAATTTAATTATTTTTCTTGAGATTTCCTCTTAGTTGTAGGGCATATTTGAACAAATTTCTCCATTACAACTTTTAGGCTTTTAGGATAGAAAAAAAGTGAAATGAGTTTCTCTGACGCATGATATTGTTTGTAGAATTTTTCTCATTGAAATGTTCTAATTTTTATTTTTAACTTTTGTAAACGATAATTTTAAACTACTGCAATTTTTTTTCTTTTTTTTTCTTCTGCGAGTGCTTGTGGAAAAAATCTATCCAAATAGGTCCTTACGATGTACAACGTTGAGTTTCAATTTACTTGTCTCTTGGCATAAGCGCGTGCATGGGAATAGATTATGTTTTGTTGCCATTAGTCTTTTAGCACATGGTTTGGTATGGCCTTCATCTATGAAAGTTTCCTTTTTACTGTTTTTTCCTTCCAAGGATTTAAATTGTGGTCGCAATCTCACTTTGTTACTTTATGTTAAATATAACTGACAAAGGAGTGCCACAACTGTGCTTGTAGATACTTCGGTACAATTCTTTAGGTATTGATTGTACTCTTGTCTAATCAAAATGGAGTTTCATCCTGGTAATTCACACAATCCTTTAATAAAATCTTAGTTATATGGATTACTAGGTAAAACTTCAATTCTATTTTGAGAATTAAACGAACAGCACCTGAGGAACTGTATTTTAGTTTTTCTTTTTCTAAAACCTTGGTTCCGTTCTGGTATAGCTATGTTTGCTAGTTATCCATTTATCTTTGAATTTTTTGTTGCTGACAGTTTCATTTGCAATCTTCCATGCTTCAGTGATAACAGTTACTGTCATAGATGTTTGTTTTTCTTTTGTTTATAGTTTAAGTCCATGGAGAACTTTGTGAATTGACAGAGGCTAGAGGGAGTAGTAAACAAGACAACCGAAATCAAATATAAAAAGAACGTTACTTTTAAATCAAGAAATTATTATTGACTGGGTAATGTGTCAATATACAAAACCAACCAACCAACTAATACATTTTTATGAATGACACCAGTATCTCCAACTCATATTAACCTTGTCTAATTTAGTTACTTCTCTGATCAAAGTTTCTGCTATGATGAGCGTACACAGCAGTTATCCTATACACTCAGCCAAAGATATAAAAAAATATGAGCCATTCTGTAATTCACATTTGCCATCACATCACTAGGATCACAACAACATATAGTACTCGAGATTTTTATATTAAGCATTAAAATAAAAAGCAAAGGGTAATTTGAGGTTAATTGGAGGACTAGTTACATTACTGACAACCATGCTTACCATATTCTTCTACTCTGTGAAGAGCATCAATGAGAACATCAGTTATCCAATCCTTTACATCCTCCTTTGCGCAGCACTTGTGGATTTCAGTCACTCATAGTGTGTTTGGAGTAGGTTCATGGTTAGAAATTATCAATTAATTTTTTGTGGTGAAGGTAAAAGGCAAATACTTCTTCTTGGTATCACCATGATTTCATAGGACGATAGGATAAAATTGATTTTTGTGTTATCTAAACACCCTGTAAATCTAAATGTTCCTGACTCCAATGCAAGTACTTTTGTCAATGCTAAAGTTAAGCAACATTAGAACAAATGAGTTCTTAAAGATGTTGCATATGAAAGAAACTATAGCTAACAACATTGCTTAGCATTAAAAAAACATTTTTTCAAGTCAAAGTGAAAATCCTGTGAGTAGAGAGATAAAAGAGGACTTACTAAAGCAGCTTAAAAACCAAGGTTCAATTTTATTATGGTAATTTTCATTTTATTAAATGCATTGCATTGCATATTACTAAGGTGAAACTCTACCGAACAAAACGACAAAATTAATTATCTCTCTTTTCTTCCCCCTCCTCCCTACCAAACAAACCTTTATGCTCTGTTCGTTTGAGGGAAAAAGAAATTGGAAAGACGGATTATGAGGTGAGTTTTATGTTCGTTTGTAGTTAATTAAGAGAGAGTGATAGCAGGATATATCACTTTTATCATCTTGCGTAATGGGAGGTGATTTGAGATGATTAATTGTGAAAATACACGTTTACCCTTTGTAAAATATTAAGCAAATACCCGTTCAATGAAGAAGGGATTCGATCCTGCCATAGTTGGAACCGATCCAGGCATGGTTTGAGAGAAGGGATTCGATCCTGCCATAGTTGGAACCGATCCAGGCATGGTTTGAGAGAAGGGATCCGATCCCACATAGCTTCAATCCGATCCTACATCACTTGGATCCAATCCCACATTACTGGATCCGATCCCACATCATTGGATCCAATCCCACATCACTTGGATCCGTTCCCACATTATTTGGATCCAATCCCACATTATTTGGATCCAATCCCACATCACTTGGTATTTTCTTTTTCTTCTATTTTAGTGGTTAAAAAAAATTAACAAAATAAATTTATTCATACAAATATCAAATTACACTACTAATTACATAAAGGGTAAAATGGTAATTTAACTAATACTTATATCAAAACATATTTTTTAATCTATCATATCAATCAAATTTCTCACAAACTTTCACAAAATTTACATCCAAATCTACTCATAATTATCTCTAAATCCCTTAAAAAAACAAAACATAATTCACTCTCAAATCTACTCAAACTCATTCACTTCCTCTCTCTCAACTCCTCTCTCTCAAGTGAACACAGCCTTAGTCATGTTTAGTTTCATAGAAAGTGAGAAATGGCTTTGAAAACACAGAAACAAAAATGTTTCAAAACCCATTTCTCTCTTTTCAAGAAACTAAAGATGTATGGGAGAAATTGTTGGATTCAGAGGTTGAATAGTTTTGCAGACATTCTAAGGGCTCAATTATTTCATTGAAAATGCCTATCTAAGCAAGTGATAATTGCCTAGATCATGTGCGTTGAAGAATATTTCATTTTACCTTTTACATGATAAATGTTGAGAAATCTAATTAAAGTATGAGGGAAGTTAATTTCAGCCATGGTTATAAAGTTCTCTATTCAAGATTTATTTCTTTTGAAAAAATATGTTCTCATCGAATACAAATCCTACACATAAAGAGAAAGAAAGTATAGAATGCAGTGAGGTAAGAGTGAGTGATTACCATACACTATGGTTCTCCGGTTCTTATTCTGGAATTGGGCGTGAAAAGTTGGATTGGATTCAAATTGAGTGGGATTGATCTCTCAACTTCTCACACTTCTCTTAGGTGATCATTCTAACAGTGCCTTGACCTTTAGGGACACTCTTTTTCTAATGCTCCAGCAACTCTTTGGTCAAGATTCATTGTACTGTTACCGGTTACATCTGTTAGTCACAACATCATTTCATCAAACACGTGATGTGCAACAAGATCAATCACCATACCCCTTACATGCATATATTTGTTTGTGTTAAAATAAACTCTAGGAAAGAGAGAAACATTGAGATGAAACTATGTGTTTCTGAAACAGTATGAGTGCTTTATTTATATTGAGAAAAATAAATCAATACAATAAATAGAGGAGATTTGATATCCTCTAATAACAAAAATATGATAAGGGAATAAATAAAAATGTTCCTAATAATACATTCATAATCTAAATATTCCTGATTATATATTATTTCTATGATTATAACAGTTTGTTTATGTTGTGAAGTTGGGTAGTGGCATACCTACAATCATGAAGAGTTTGACAAGGAGAGCCATCATGAGGAGTCTGACAAGGAGATCGATTTCGACGATGGCAATGACCATGGACATGGTGGCAGTGTCAAGGTGGGACTAGGAAATAGGAACTGGACATAGTAGTAAATGTTGTTTTCCATTATTATTATTAGGTTCAATTGAACATTTTTATATTCATATTATTATCTTAATTTCTAAAAGATTCAATTTAATCTTTTAAACTTTTATAATGGTTTAAAATGATGTTTTTGTCAATTGTGGAAATTCAATATGAACATCCTAATCGATTATGTCTTCAAATAATGGTTTAACACTATTCAAATTCTTAAGAAGTAGACTTTAAGCCTAAATCCTACAAAACCAATTTGTGATGTGAGATTTGCATCCACTTATACAGTATAAATTTGCTTTATCTTTAGTCGATGTGGGATCTCCTACACATCTCCTCACACTGAGGTATATACATCTTGAGCGTGAGACTAAATATTTATGGGTGGTTTGATAGCATCCTGATAGCGAGTGTCTTGATAGGTTTAACAAACAACAAATCTCACTCTGATGGATTTTTAATTGGCTCTGATACCATCTTAAGAAGTGAATTTTAATACTAACTCAACCCTATAAAACCGGCTTGTAAGATGAGGTTTGCCTACTTGTATAGTTGATGTGAGATATCCAACACAAATATTTAATTATTTATAGGCATAATCGATTATGAACTAAGTTTGTATTTGAATCAAGATAATTGATTATCTCATTTATGGTGGCCGATTATTTGTGAAAGCACTATAGTGTAATCAATTATATTTTGACATTATCGGATTAATATGTTATGAAACACTTTTGAAAAGATTTTCGAAAAAGATTTAAGTTCTTCTCAAAGGCATAGTATGAATATGAATTACATAAAGGGATGTGAACTAAAACTAATGCATAAACCACACACATTTTCACATGAAAGCACAATAACACTCATAATAGTTTCAAAGTCTTGTTCATATATTTCCTTTTGCATCTATTTATTTCTAATTTCTAGGTTTATTTATTTTTTAAATCGATGTAGGTCATGTAATGCTATAGCAGGAAAACCAATCGCGATTCCAATAATCCCTGGCCTTGGTATTATTGGGTTTGCTGTTTTTGGTCTTGAGCCTCTTGGGCGCCTGGGCAGGAAGATGTTTCTCCAAGAAGTTAGCATCTTATTGCATGTTTGTCAAAATCATTTGAATAGTATTAATTTCTGATTTTCTGTTCCATGATGTTTTCAGGGTACTGATAGAAGTTGGAAGAAAAGTAGTGCATATTATATTTTGACATCTTATTTTCAACCTATGCTGCTGTGGACTGGAGTGATGCTCATCTGCAGGTATCTTTCTGGACTAACGTTTTTTCCAGTGGGAGTTTGCCATTTCATGTTTGTGAACACCTTAGTGTAAACTGTTTCAGGGATTTAGATCCACTAGTCCTATCATCAGAAACTAGTCAGGCTATGAAGCAACGGCTGCTGAGTTTCGTAAGATCTTTGTCAACAGTGCTTACTATTGCTTACTGTTCTTCAAGGTAGATTTGATTTATGCCAGAATTATATCCCCCATTTGTTCAATAAACTAACAAACAAAGTTACTATTCTATTTTGTCAAAACCATGGTCCTTGTGTATTTTAGGAAATTTTATTTTATATTTTATCCTTTCTATAATTTTATTCTTTTTGGTAATCTATCTCGCAATTAATACTAGGTTTATTTCTTTAAAAGCAATACCATAATCACAGGGATTTATGGCCTTAGAATTAGCTGTCCATATTTCCTAAAATAAGCTACACGTTCATGTATTTATAGGCCAAATTGATACAATAAAATAGAATATTTTTCCGTTAAAATTTGAGAGTATTGCACTTTTTCATTATAAGAAAAGACTTTTGCTTTCTTATTGTTATAAGTAGAAGTAAAATGCACAGAAATGTGGAGTGATATATGCAAATTATTAACTAAAAAAATAGGAAGAAGAATAAACTACGGTGCAGAATAATGTAGAGCATTGTAAGATGATTATGTTTATTTTATTTTAATTATTCAACATTTTAATTATATATTTATTTGAAAATTTTTGTGATTTATTCAAATAATATGCCAATAAAATATTGAATCCTCTTTATTTATTTTTGTAAAAAGAACCATTGCAGTAGTTAATTTCTTATTATTATGGGTTTGCAGTTTTCCTATCTTGTTCAACTTATAATGCAATATGATTCTGCTGCCTATTTTCAGCTTAATTCAACAGGCACAAAAATTATGTATGGAGGCAAATGACTCCAGTGATGAAAGAAATGTATGTTTCTGGTGCAGATCCTTGTCATGCTTCCATTTCTGTTTCCATAACATTTTTTCCTCAATAAAGGAATAATTTTGGGGTGATACCACTTAAATAAAGGTTTAGATGTGCTATGTTATTCCCGGTGAAAATTAGAAGGTAATCAACATCTAGGAAATAAAAAATTCAATTGCTGAATATTATTTTAGCAAATTTGAATTTGGGGGTTGCATGTGGTATCGTTATAGAATAATAGTCCTTGTTTTCATGTTGGATATCTTAATGAGGAAGTTCAAACTTGTTAATTTAGTTTGTTGATCCTTGGGGCATTCTGAAGTGTATGTAAACACAAATCTTATTCAATATGTTGCCAACGAATGACAGATGAGCATTGATTTTACTGGGAAAGCTGTATATACTGCAGTTTGGGTTGCTGCTGTGTCATTGTTCATGGAGTTACTGGGTATCTCCACACAGAAGTGGTTGACTGCGGGTGGTTTGGGCACAGTATTGATTTCCCTTGCAGGTCGTGAGGTACATTATGGGTTCTTTGATACTACGTGAGTGATTAAGTCACATTTATCATTAGATTTTTTATTGATCCTCCTATACATCAAATTCTCGAATTCTGGTAGAGTAATTCTACAGGGTATAGCCATTACCAATTAGGCATGCTCCTCTTTGCTGTCATTCTCACTTCATTTTTGTGGTGTCTTCAGATATTTACAAACTTCCTTTCGAGTATAATGATTCATGCAACTCGGCCATTTGTTGTGAATGAGCGGATTCAAACAAAAATTAAAGGATATGAGGTTTCTGGTAAAGTTGAGGTTTGTATTTATTATCTACCTGCTGAAAAGGTAGTTTAGGGGAATAGAAAACAATATGCTAGTTCAGTGTATGTGATTTCCATTATAGGTGATATTTTTCCGAAGTATCTTTAAAATATTTCACTGTAATCAAATTTCATAATTTCTCTAGCATGTAGGCTGGTGGTCACCAACAAGAATTAGAGGTTCTGATTGTGAAGCAGTTCATATTCCTAATCACAATTTGAGTATAAATGTTGTGAGGAATCTTAGTAAGAAATCTCATTGGCGTATAAAGACTCACCTGGCTATCAGTCACTTGGATGTTAACAAGATTAATGTGAGTATTCTTTCCTTTAATAATTGTTTAGTTACTATTTGATGACTATCTCATCATTTGAAAACTTAAGTAATCTCTTTCCTAATTTCTTTATGCAGAGTATAATAGCTGATATGCGCAAGGTTTTGGCCAAACATCCTCAAGTAGAGCAGAGAAAATTGCACAGAAGGGTTTTTCTAGAGAACATTGATCCAGAAAATCAGGCTCTTATGGTTGGAAACCTTTCTTGTTCATTGGTTTATATAATATTCATGAGCTTATGAATTCCAATATGTTTTTATCTCTCTCTCCTTTTCTTCAATTTTGTTTTGAAAGGCTTTTTAAAGGTTCCTTTTGAGATGCTGCATGTAGCATAATTCTTAGAATGAAAATGAGCTTGTTCAAAATCTAGAATCTACTTTCGTTTGACACTTATATTGGTCAATTGAATGAAATCTGAGGCCTGTTTTTATTCTTTGTGGTATGCTTTATCATTTAAGAACTGTAATTTTTACTATCATATTGTCATGAAATCGAGAAGTTTGTTATAGTTTTTGAACTTTTTTTAGAGAACTAAATATATTAAAAAGTTATTTATAAAGAAAACTTAAATTTTTAACTTCCGCCATTTAGCTTTATGCATGGTCATTACAATTTATATTTCTGTGTTAAAAAAAATTCTCGTCCATTAGAAAATGATCTCCAAAGTATATATGCAGAATATTCTTAGCACTGTCAATTTAGTGCCTGGTGACGGATTAGCTATCTTCACCCATTACAGGATTAAAGCATTTTTCCTTTAACATTTTGGAATATTTAGAATTTGAGTTTCTGCATTTTGATTTCTCAGCTACCATTACCTTATAAAAGCCTTTTTATGTTACAGATATTGGTGTCCTGCTTTGTTAAAACTTCACGTTCTGAAGAGTACCTACGTGTAAAGGTGAGACTAGATTGTTTATAATACTTGTTGATGCATGGTGCAATGATCCGTACCTCCTTGTTAAGGAAGACATATATAGTGATGCTTATGAATGTTTACTAAAACAATTCTTTCAACTCAGTTGTATTAGTAATGTACCCATTTTTATGTTTTGAAACTCGGAAGGATTTTTTAACCGTTTCTCTATTAGTAATGCCTTTGTGAATTGGAACGAAGGTTCAGGTATAGGCGACACTGGTGGAGGAACGGATGAAGTAGGAGATGTTGTTGCACGACCACTGGTGACATGTGAGAAGTGGAGGTTGAGTAGGACCTACTACTGGTACAATAGTGGAACCTCTAGAGGACACATTTAACTGTGGGAGAAAAGCAAGTAGTTTTTTCAGAAAAGTAACATCAATAGAGACTACATACCATTGTAGGAAAGGAGAGAGAGAGAGAGAGAAACATCGATAACCTTTGTGGGATCAAGAGTAACCTAAAAAAATGTATTTTAAGGATTTAGCATTAACCTTTATTTTTACCTGGAGTGAGTTTATGGAAAAAACATGTCTTCCCAAATATACACCAGGTGACAAAATGAAATTTGATTTTAGGGTTCAAGAAAGAATTTGATTGTTAAGAACCGATGAAGGCATGTGGTTGATTAGAGGACATGCAGGAAGAACACCCCTTAGAAATGTAGAGGAACACCAAAGTGAAGAACAAGAGTGCAAATTTTTTTCCAGTGGTGGTTTTTGCACTCTACAACACCATTTCATTGTGTATAGACATGATGGTTGATGATGATGTACAAGAGTTGGAGAGGCAGAAGAGGCACAGGCCATGGGAGGGTTAAGATGATATAGTCCTCCAGACTCACATCCTACTTCAATTGTTTGTCCACTGTGTTGATTCTGCACAAGATCACAATTATTAACAAGGTAAAACAATCAAAAGTGCGAGTAAGTTTTCTAATAGAGATTGGATAAAAGGACATTCAGGGATAAATAAGACAGTTTAAAGTGAGGAAGAGATGGTTTTGACCAATATCTTAGACTTTGATATGAGAGTCATCTGTAAGAGTAACAAAAGGCAAGGAGTCCATATAGGTAAAGGAGGAAACAAGAGATTGGTATAGGATCTGAGTCACCAAAATTAAGTATCCAAGGTCTTAGAGAGGAGGACTATAAAACAAAATCTATAGGATTACCAGATTGAGTCACAAGTGAAACAAATGGTGCAGGTTAGTTAGCTATTTAGAGTTTGCGAAATTCATAATACTTAGTGGTAGAAATCGTGATATCTGAAGTAGGAGTTTTGACTTGGGTCACATTATCTAGTTGAGACTTGTTGGCAAGCTTTGGTGCGACATTCTTCTTCAGCATGTCCCCAATGGTTGCAGTAGTTGTAGTAAGGTCAACCATGACCGGCAACACATCATCCACTAAATCCTCCATTTCAACGACCACAATGAGAGGAGTAAGAGACCAGGGTAGATGAATCCCCGGTAGATGTTGAAGTGCTTTCAAAAGTATAAAGAGTGGAGAGTTGTAAGAACTGTTTTTGAACCACATTGTAGATTGGATGGTCTTGTGGAAGTCCAATAGGAGCAAGTACCATGAAAATTGACTGCATTGTTTGTAGAATGTCTCTGCATCAGTAGTGAAGGACATAAGAGTAGAATATTCTGCAATCAGGTGATCAAGTTTTCCGCGACATGTCTGCATGTTCATGTTCTCCAACTTGATTTTCATCAAGCTGATGAGTACATTGTAGGAACGGTGAAACATCATTTGAATAATTTTTCTTGTCCTTTGTCCATACATCATACCAAGTCTAGTCATAAACGCCTGGTACTGTGCCTCAAATGACACTATATAAAGAGGCATCAAGAAGTGTTAATTTGCTTCCAACAAGGTTGCTCAGAGTTGGGAATAGTGAAGGTCAGAGTTGTCAAATGACAATCCTGCCTTGGGCTTGAAACCACTCAAATGTGTAATCTGTTGTGGTTAAGTGTTTTTTGTATGGTATCATGGTAAGTTGGTGAAAGTCACGAGACATTAAGAAAAGCTCAATTTGGAGAAGTCATATAGTCAAACAGAGTCAAACGAAACCCAAAACTGTTCATGGAAAGAGGAGGTGCATGATAAGGAGGTCGCCGGAGAACAGTATCACGCAAATTTGAGCGGTGTGAGACAAATGTGTCAAAGATAGGAGGCTTGATGGTGGTGAATGGAGGATTGTGACAGCTGTTTCCGAAAAAAAAAAGGACAAAAATAAGGAAAAGGAAAACCTAACTTTATGATACATAAAAGTCTCTGTTTCTGTGAATTGTGTGTTTAATTACACATGTAAATTCTTTATTCATATGTACATACTTTCCTAGTTACTAATATCAAATCACATCTTTTACATAACTATATGTTTTCCAACTTTGTGGATATATTGACCCAACTATCCAATTTATCAAATTACTGCTTCCAAGCAACTCTTCATTAAAGATCATTATTATTTAATGATTTAATTACGTTTTTAGTGCCTGAAATTTAGAATACTTGGCCCCTACATTAAAGTAAAGTTTTTAGTTTATCAAAGTTAGAAAAGTATGATTTAGTCTCTAAACACTAGATTTGATAGACTAGAAGTAGCTTCAAAACAAATCATTTAGTTCTTCAAATTTAATGTATTAAGATAAAAATAATATTTTCCAAATTCATGGGATTATGATAATTTTTCTTAAAATTCATGGGATTATGTTTTTAGTTTATCAAAGTTAGAAAAGGGATTTAGTCTCTAAACACTAGATTTGATAGACTAGAAGTAGCTTCAAAACAAATCATTTAGTTCTTCAAATTTAATGTATTAAGATAAAAATAATATTTTCCAAATTCATGGGATTATGATAATTTTTCTTAAAATTTGGGAGGGTATAAAGATAATTAAGTCTTGTTTATTTTATATTCAGCATTAGCTTTTGTGAACACTACTTACTACTTTATAAAACAGGAGGTAATCCTCTTGGATCTTCTCAGAGTTATAAGTCATCATCGAGCTCGGCTAGCCACACCCATCCGCACAGTTCAGAAAATGTACAGTGATACTGATTTCGATATTGATCCATTTGATGACACAGTTTCTTCTCGTTCCAGATCAACAAAAAACCGTCCTTTTGCACTGATAGATCCACCTTATAAAGTTAAACCTTCAACTCATTCAACTATTACAAATGAGGACAGAGATGGTAAGGTAGATGAAACCTTGCCATCTGACTTCAAAGTAGACTCTGATGAATTTTCTGTGACACCAAGTTCGGTCCAGAAGACCTCCAAATCCCAAAAGTCCAAAAAGTCAAAAACAACATCCAAAATTTTGTCAACATCCAATGAGTCTGGTTCTGGAGAGACTACTACACCATCAAAGCTAGATGATGAGAAATCTGATGTTTCCGAATCATCATCATCACCATCACTTGGTAATTCTTTGGAAGAGAATATTATTCTTGATGCTGCTTTGCTGGGCACAGAGAGAAGAACTATTGCAATTGATGAAGAATTGGTTGACTCTATCCCTTCAGAATCACAAGAAGTTGCAGCCCACCAGAATGGAAGTGAACTTCCAATTGGCAAGGATAAGAAGGATGAGCAGAATAGATGTTGATGTTTAAGTAGAGTAGCTACGTTTTTGTTGATGTTTACACAAAAATGATCTAGCTGTCTTTTTTTAAGCTGGGCATTGTGCAATGTTTATTATTCATTTGTAGATTAGTGGGAATCAATTATCTTGTGTAAATCAGAAATTATGTTCATATCTCATGTCTATCTCTATCATATGTTAAACTGTCCAACCTATTTATTGTTTATAAAGAAGAAGACACAAGATATATCACATTTACTGTGAGAGTACATTACATAATAGTGGAATTGGTAATCCCCGTTCTGAATTACAAAGAAAAACTTTTTGGGATTTTATTTGTATTGAGAGAATTAGCCATCAAAATTCTTTCTAAAGAATCAGGATTAGGTTAAAAATTCAAATATGAATTGAGTAGAAATAAAAAGATTAAGTGATATATAAGGAAAACTAGTCTTATACACATTAAACCTTAAAGTTTGTAATAGAAGTGGTGTCAGATCTCTAGGATAACTTATATCTTAGAAGTAGTTAATTTTCAGTCTATTCTAGAAAAAAAAAAAAAAAAAAAAAACTAATGGACTTCTAATGTTAAGATACAAAGAAAGGGTCGAGTCCTCTGATTCCCCTTGTTTTGTCACATCTAGTGTGTTTGCTCTTGGAGCAAAAGATAAGTAAGAGTTCCCTGCCCTGAGCCATGGTTCTTAAGCCAGAGTTGTTAATGGTTTATAAAGTGTGTGATAGACACAAAAGAAAAATAGCTAGGGCCATGTTTTTTTTTCTTTGGATAATCCGAAACGGGTGCTTGTTTTGAAATAGGGTTTTATATCAAAGGTTTTATATTGAGTGTGAACATCCAGCAATCAATGTTTTTTTCTTAGATAATCCGTAACAGGTGCTTGTTTGAGATAGGATTTTATGTAACGTAAAACATCAAAGGTTTTGCATTACTCAAGAAGTGAATAAGATTAGTTGTTTTCTAAAGACTTATTTAGTAATTTGGTGCTTTTATATAAGTTTTTTATTTTTTTATTTTTATAAAAAATTTAATATGGTTTCTTCGGTTCAATTGGTCATCATCTATTACTTGAAAAATATCATGTATTTCAAGATAGAAAATAATCCAAATTTAACCCATAACAAATTTAAATTCCGACATGTAATATTTCAAAATGATTTTAAGGTCAATTTAATTGAAAAAAAAATTCAATTATATATATATATATATATATATATATATATATATATATATATATATAAAGATCAAAACGAAAGAAATTTTTTTAATTTGTAAATTGATATTTGAGTTGTTTATAAATATTTTACATATTTTAATTTAAATGTTAATTTGATAATATTAACACATTAAAAATAGTTAACGCCATTAAATTAAAATATATTTATTTATTGGTAAAGTTTATAAACTAAAATATAAAAGATGAAAAAACTTCCAATTTCAGCGTACAAATTTAAAGACTAAAAATATAACATTATTAAGTGGAAATTGATAAATAATGAGAGAAACTATTATAATTAGTAAAAACATACCAAGACAACAATTACAAATAAAATAACTGTTATAATAGCAATTTAACATCGTTTCATTGTATTAATATTCATTATAATTTTATGATAACTTTTTTAGTAAACCCATATTAGACATCATTATATAAATTATATAATTAAGATTTCAACTAAATTTATATTTCAAAACACATCCATCATTTCTCGTTCCACAAAAAGTTTATTAGAAAAGAAAAAAAAAACAAGAAAAAACCATTACTTTAACAGAAAAAAACAATCATTTAAATAGATATTTCATTGAAAAGATAATTAACATATAAATTTAAAATATGAAAATTTATTAAAGAATATAAAAATCATTAAAATAAAGCTCAAAAAAACAATTTCACTACCAATAAATTTGATTATATTATAACATTCAAATATAGTACAAAAATGTTTTCACATTTAACTGGTTTCAAAATTAAAAAATATAGATAATAAATAATTTTAAAAAAATTGAGAAATTTAAAGACCCAACTTCCCATCGGTAAAGAACAGAAGAACAATACCTTAATTGCACGAATTCGAAAACTACTGGAACATCTCTGCAATTAAGACTTGAAAGAGACAAATGAATTTTGCAGAAACTAAATATACCAGAATTGTAATAAAACTAAAGATCAATTTATAACTTCCAAAACTTGTTTACATTACTCTCTACACATGCAATCAGGAGCAGGATACGTATAAATTGATTGCTTCTCCTTCCTTAATCTTATCTGCCCTTGTCTGTTCTTGTGTCCATCAAGAACTGCTCGTTGAAATTCTGGCCAGCTTATGCTTTTATTATGAAATAGATTCCCCAATAATCCCATGCTTGGTCTGATAGTCTTCAGATTCATATAAGCACGATGAGCCACCTAAAGAAGCAAAACATTTTGGGAATTTAATTCAACTCTTGCACCAATACAGAACAAATATAGCTAGGTTCTTTTAAACTAAGTTGTTATGCAACAAATTATTTATGACAGTGCAGTTTGAAATAGAATATTCAACGATGATTCTTTTACCAGAGCATTGTGCATATTGCCAGGAGAAGCAGAAATGAAGATGTCACTGTGCATGCTGACATAGTAATCAACAGAAGCTAACAGTGATGCCTTTCCTTTAACTCTGGCCAGTTCCTCTGTGGAAGCTAGGCTCTTCTTATCTTCCATAAGAGGAAATAACTTGCTTAAAGTTGCTAGCCTAGCTTCTCCACCATAAACCTGAAAGAATAGTGCCAATCGGTGAAAGTATCAGAAGGTATTATTAGATTGTTAATCATTATGCATCATTAAAAATATCAGAATGAAATCTATGTGTAATCACAAGCCTTTCCCATCATATGTCGTTAACAAACCTTGTGGGAAGCGAGATAAAGCCGTGTTCTATTATTGAAACCCAAAGCTGCCAGGAGCAATCCAATTTCTTCAGGAGTCAGTGGGCAGCGTCCCTGACTTCTCAACTCTTCATCGGTGAATTGAGAGTTTAATACCCTTCCCTGCCAAAGCACCTGCCGGTACTTTGCTAGAGCAAGCTTCTCAGCTTTACCTCCACCAAAATCACAGGCAGAATGAGCAGCCATATCCTGCATGGGCAATTTGGAATCAAAGTGTTAAGGACTAAGATATGTAATGATGACAAAGGCAATAGATATAGGATCTTAGGTACAAGAACTCAATGATAACACTCTGAAATTGCAGAAACAAAGATGGACAAGAACACAGAAAAAATAATAACAGGATCCGTGACACCCAAAAAACAAGCACTAATCAAGCCTAATTTTCTCTTAACAGCCGACTAACCCCACAATCCTTTAGATTTTCCCCACTCCATACCGATTCCAAGTCATTCTTTTATGAATCTCCCATTCTTAGTCCTATGAAAAGGAAGAATGAGAGGGTGGTCAAGGACATTGGAAGAATTGGTTACAAAGGAACTCATGGTAAATAATGTCTCTTCATTTTCTCTTCAACCAAGTTGATTGGAGTCAAGTGACCTCACCTATTGGGACAAGACTTCGTTGTTGAAGTACAAGGTTACATGGAAAATTCGAGATGAAATATGCACCTCCTTGCAGTTAATTTAAAGGGCTTAATAACATAATCACCCCTTTTGTTCAATAGAAATATGTTAACTAGTAGTGTCAACTACAGAAGGTTGAATCATAATTTAAATATAGGAAACATACTCAGACATCCACGTCGCACACATACAGGCAACATAAATATATAGTTCCTTGAAGCCATAATTGCCCTAAAAGTTGTACACAGCAGAGTCAACACAATTTCAATATATGAGCATGCATTATTGGTAACTATAATAGAGAAGCATGGACTATCATTTCATTATTCAAATGCGTGTAACAACAATTACATTAACACAGGAAAAATATTTACGTGTTAAGGATATTTGAATGAATCATATTACATAAAAGTGCAAAAAATAAAGCAGTTAGTCTAATACCTGTTATTTAATTATCAACCTATACACAGCATAAAAGATTGTGTCCTCAATGCAATAACTGAATTAGAATGACAAGTGACCTAGAATTTTAGGAAGCTACAAGCATAAGCTTCGACTCATAATATACGACTCAGACCAAAAGGAAAACTGTACTTTGTCAAAACGCAGATGCAACACAACAAACTTTCCAGTTTGCTGTTTTCCAACCATGTCAGTTTCCTCCAGTGGAAAGTCTTTCACTTCAGCTTGGTTGACAACAGAAGTGTGGCGCAGACGATGAATAATGGCATCTCCTAATTCCTTGATATGTGGAACAAAGATCAGTGCTTCAAAGTTGACCTTGCAACGGAGGCGCTGTATGTCTGATGGCAGGTTGTTGAATGTCAAGCGATGAGAAAATGGTGCAATAGCAGCAATTCCATAACTGTATCAACCAGAAAATCTACAACAATTGAAAATAGATATTTATGTAAACAGTATATCTATAGGAAGACATTGAATGGTTTATGGCTCCAGTGAAAGTCGAAGGTTCATGCTTGCTACATAGGTTTACTGCTCATGAAAATAGTTGGAAAAAAAAATCTTAGGGTTCGAAGATGCTATCCATATATATATACAAATAAAATTTTTATCTTTCATCAATGGGCATAAAAAATAAAATGACTATCTTTTGGTTTATCTTATATTGAGATAAACTAATCTAAAAGATAATTTTTCTATACATATCAATTATATTTTTAACACTCCCCTCTCAAGTTGGGAATGGATATTAATCGTTCCCAACTTGCCAATAAGCCCCTTTAAACTTCTTAAAGGGAATCCTTTGGTGAACATGTCTACCAATTGGAGGCCCATACGAACATGAGTTGTTCGTGACTAAAGACCACAGTCTAATTTTTCTTTGATGAAGCATCTATCAACCATTATGTGTTTTGTCTTGTCATGCTGGATTGGATTATGGACAACAGTAATAGTTGAATTGTTTCCACAAAACAGTCTCAAAAGTCCTTTAACTTTTACTTTCACGTCATCAAGAATAATCTTCATCCATAACAGCTCACAAATATCATGTCTCCGCTGAAAATCCTGCACTAGCACTAGACCTAAACTGCATTTTGCTTCTTATCCCTCCATGATACAAGATTTGCTTCCAGAAACATACAATATTTGGAGGTGGACATTTTTATCTACAACTGACCTACCTTAATCTGTATTTATAAGTACCTTTATGGACAGTGTGACCTCTTTCCTTGAACAAAAAATCCTTTTTCCTAGACTTGCCTTCAAATATTGAAGGATTCTATCGAACTTTCTGCAGGTGCCTTTCATTGGGATCATGCATAAATTGGCTTCCCACACTAACAAATTGCCCACCAATCTCTAGTATTGTGACTTTTCTTTTGTTGGACTTTCTTAACTTCTAATCTTGTGTCAAGTTGGTACTTCAGATGTCTTACATCTAAATTGCCTTATTTCTTTGAGAAGATCAAGTATATACTCCCTTTAGGAGATAAAGATACCCCTTTTGGAATAGCAATCTTCACCAGAGAGAGAAGTACTTTAGCTTTTCCAACTCCTTCATTTCAAACTAGGTTTTCAGCTTCTTCTTCAGATCCCATTCTTCTATCTAATCATCACCTAGGATGATCATATCATCTAGATATATCAGCAGAAGAGTGACTTTGCCATCAGGGGAGTGCTCTATAAAAAGAGTATGACGACCTTGATTCTATTGTATCCTAGGGATGTCATAAACTAGGTGAATCTTCCAGACTATGTGCGAGGAGATGGTTTGAAACCATACAAAGCCTTCCTGAGCCACACCTGCTCTTTTCACCGTGAGTATTGAATCATTGAGGAATCTTCATGTAGATTTCCTCTTCTAGATCCCTACTAACTACTAAGTAAAGTATTTTTAACATCAAAATGCTTCAAATCCCAGCCAAAAAGGGTGGCTAGGGAAACAGAAATCCTTACCATAGTCATCTTTGCTACTAGGACAACGTCTCCTCATAGTCTATTCCATAGAGGTGAGGGGGAATATTAGCATAAGTACCATGGTAACTAATAAAGTCTGTTATACTAGACTTGTGCTGAGTCGGCTAAATTGTTACTGTACCTATTAGGTAGATTAGTTACGATCAGCTCCCTCCCTAATTCTAAACCCATAAATGAAATCTCCCTGGATTGCATTGCAAAACTAGTTCATTCATTCAGCCTTTAATTTTCCATAAATATAATTCTCACAAATTCTCCAGACCCTCTCTGAACATTTTGTTCCTTTTATCCCTCATTCTATCAAACTTTCTAGTGCACCATAGATTCGTACTACAGAAAAATAGCACCTATCAATTGCATTTTGAAAAACCCTCTGATAACTAGTATCAAAAGTTTTTAATTCACAATTACAGAAAACAGAAGTCATCTAATGACAAAAAAAAACAAACCAGGAAAAGCAATGATTATAGTGGTAAAACCCAAGTCCAGTAGGGGAAGATGGGGAGTGGGAAGAAGGATCACATCAGAATCTGAGTTTAAGCTATGTACACACCTCCGAAGTACAGGCAAGACATTTTCTATATACCAATCAGCAGTAGCATGAAGGGGTGCAGTTTTAATTCTAGTAGCTCTTATGCCTGTGGCATAGTACTCTCTTGTGCTCCAAGAATAGTCACTAGGAGGTTCCTCCACTATGGACACTTCATCACGGAGGGCATCAATAAAGTGATCCAAATCAAATATATCTTCAAATGAACTGCAGAAACACAACAATTTCACTTAAGCGGAAACTTTCCAGTTTGAAATTAAACATATAAAGGTTGAAAAAATAGCAGACCCTCTGGATATACCTTGAATCTTGCCAGACAGGGTTCACTTCAAAATGTGGGACAACCAACGTTGCATTCAAAATCTTAGCAACAGCAACAGCATCACATATCTTTTAAAGAGAAAAGGGGGACTGATGTTAGACAGGGTCAAATTGACATTTTAGGCAAATGCCAGTGAAATGCATGATAGAACACTATCCTTTTCCCCCCACTTTAACTCTTTAATCAAATTATACCCTTTCAAAACAATATCATCATTCACATACCCCCATCTTCTGCTGGTTCAACCCTCCATCAAGGAAAACCTGTATATAACCGCTTGACTTTTCAGGTAGTGCTGCAAGAGATTATAAGCATAAAGAAACATGTAAAATACCAAAAACTAGTAAGTAACATACAATACAGCCCTCATTTTCAAGATAAATAAATGTCCAATGTCTAAAAGAAAAATCAATTCAATATACTATGTAAACTCACAAGGTGGTTTCGGACGCTCGGTACAGGGTTTCCATCCTTGGAAGGGCAAGGGAGACCAGAGACTAGTTTGAAGTTCAACAGACTGAAAACAATAAAAAAAAATGTTAATCTTGAAAAAGCTAGATACACAAAAAAAACATGTCAAAATCAACCTAATCTTTAGCATTTAAACATAATTATGATTAACGTGTACTTGTACTCACAGTTTGGTGTTGCAAAGCACCATCTAGCAAATCCACGTGCATAGGCCTCGGAGCAATCCATTCCTGCAATGTCAGTTCATCAAAATTGGTTCTTCATCAAATCAAATTCGGTGTTTCTTTCTTTCAATTTTCCCACATAAAAGTCACAATTAATATGTCAAAATTTAAGGAATTGAAAGAAGTTGAAGATTAGAGTTACAGAGAACATAGACGGCGAGGCACGACCAAGTGGTTGGAAAAGATCGGGAAAGAAAACTGGCAAGAGAATGACGAAAACCACGGCGAAAGCGGATTTTTGAGAGTGGTTTAGTTGGGTGAAAATCTGAAGCTTCATTGTTCATAAAGAAGAGTTTCGCAGTTGATGACTTAAAGGCTGCGTTTTTGCACCGATGAACTCAGAAGACAGTGTTCCTTTAGCTTCATTGGATTCATCTTCATCTGCAGTTGAAGGATCCAATTCTGGTTTTAATCGGTAATAATCAAATTTGTGTTCAAATGTGTATCTACTTTTATCTTTAAGGTTTAAATATTTTACAAAGATTTTGAAGATTAATGTGGTATTGATGATTATTAGCTTTGAGATCAAAATGTTTTCACTAATTGGAGCTTGGATCACTTATCTCTTACAATAATCAATGAATTTTGCAGTGATAGAATTAAGGTTTTCCTACCTAATTAAAATTAAAGATGTATTAGTTGATATCCATAACAAAAAAAAACTAAATTTCACAATACAATTTAATAATACTAATTTTATTGATCTCCCAATATTTTTAATAAAATGTGTTTGTTATTTTGCAAAACAAAATGTAGATATGATAGTGATCTAACAGAAAGTAAAATGTTAATCACATTAAAGTATTTTGTTACATAAAGTAAAAACGAAAAAAAAAAACACACTTATATTGAAAAAAAATTATTATATATATAAAATCACTGTATAGAATGAAATTTTTTCTGGAATGCATGCATTGTATATTCCTATTCTACCTTTAATTATATTTTAAAATTAAAAATAAAATAAATATCTTTGATACAAATAGCTGAAAACGTATTTCAATAACACATCACGCTATAAATCATTCATATTACACTATAAATTATTCATTATTTTTTCATGTAATCACTGTTATTATTATTTTTTAACATTTTCTCACTGTATAAATAAAAGAAATGTTATATGTATAGGAATTAAAGTTAATAATGTAAAAACTAAGTATTGTTGTGTAGTCAAGTATGCGAAAGATAGTTTTTTTCTCCCGTTCTCAGAGTGTCATATTAAGCATACAAATTGAAAATGGGATTGGTAAGTTATACTATTTTTTGTGGATATCGATAATAGTCGACTTAATTATTTTTTTTAGACATCAAAATAAACAAATATATGCTTAAAAAAAGGACATCAAAATTATGTAAGAGTAAAAGTTATCCGAACAATCACCTAATATTAATTGTAATTTGTAATGTAAAGAATATTTGCATAGATGTATATAGTACTCAATTATGGTTTAAATTGAATCATTTTAAGTAAATGTTAATAAATTGCATCTTGACGGGTTAATAATATTAGGTCGGAAAAGCACCATCCTATATATCATTATTTTATGGCTAACCAGCTAAAATATTAAATTAAAATTTAAATGTGCTTTTAATTTTATAATACAAATTATTTTCTCGTTTAGTTCTTAAAATTAAAAATTTGATTTTTAATTTCTAAATTTGAAAAAATAAATTTATTAACCTTAATAATTGAAGGTACTATACTTATTATCCTAACCTCTTTCAATATGTTGGTTTGAAAGATATTTTACTTTCTATATTTTAGGTCTAATTCATAATACCACTTTTGATTCAATATTTCAAGTTTTATGTTTATATTTTTTTATATAATATTTAATTTTATTATTTTTATTTAATAATTATTTCTAATATTCACGAACATTTAGTCTTGCTTCTTTCTTCCTCTCTTCTCCCATTGTTGATAAATTTGGAAGAAGACTTTTGTTCATTTGTGGTGATGTTATCATTCTTGTCTGCCAGATACTTAAATCCAAGTTAAATTTTGCATATAACTTATTATTAGTATTATTTGACACGTATCATAAATCCTTGTAGCGTAAGTCATCCATTTCACGAAAACACGTCTAATTGCAAAAGCAAAGTAAAAAAATGTTTCATTAATATCTGATTTTAGGAGGGATCAAAAGTTATTAATCTTTGTATTTATCGTTAGAGATACTAATTTAAAAAATAATTTATTAATTACTAAAATAATTATTATTATAAATAAAAAATTATAATTAATTATTAAATTAGTCACTGATTAATTAAATTTTAATTTAAAAATAATTTATTTTGTAATAAAAAAGAAATTAATAACTGATGTTTAATAATTAATTTCATTTGATAATTAAAATCTTAATAGTTAAATTTTAAAAATCAATTTAAAAATTAATTATAATTTTTTATTTTTAATAATAACTATTTTAATAGTTAATTATTTTTTATGTTGTAAATTAAATTAGTATCTGAATTAGTCATTAAAATGATTAATATTTTTGGTTACTAATTGATTATTAATGAAACTTTTTTTTATAATGGAGAGACTCAATTAATATGTTATAATCTTTTATAAATTTGTTTACGGTTAATCAGTATGAATTTCTCTTATGTCTTCCCCACCAGAAAATCTAACACATTCTAATGATGCAATCCTAACTGCTATAAGGACATGTAAAATGTGCATAAACACACACGTGATGAACATAGATTTACTTCTCACATTGGAGAGACGCTTATTTTATTTTTAAAAAAACTTCATTATCATGTTTCCCTTTTCACACCGTGTCATCCAACATAAAGTAAACTAGACAAAATCAAAGATGAATCTAAAGTAGTCCATAAGCTCTCTGCAGAGTGCCTACATTTAGTTAATTATGGCTAACTTCAGACCATTTTCACCTCCTATGTCTGGTTTGAATGTAATGAATGGATGATATATTACAGGACCAACTGTGTATTTTGGATTTTGGAGGTTAAACATAACCCAGGTTGTTTCCAATCCACTAATATAGTTGCTGCTCCTTTTATTACTTCAAGAAAAAGAAAATAGAATAAAATAAGGTGATTTTTATATACAAATAATAAAGAAAGAAAATCAAAACTGGAGTTAAATTCTCATATTTAGGGTTAAATGTTTCTCTCCTGGATAAATAATTCTCTCATATTTAGGAGTCAATTTTCGCCCTCTTTGCTTCAACTTCACTCAATGTCTCACTCAACATCTTGGATAAACACTGTTCAGTTGTTCAGTTGTTGTAACATGCCACAAGAGCAATAGAAATGGACATAAAATTCTAGATTATCTCACCAACTACTGCTGAAAATTCAACAATGTGAGAAATAGAGCTACTGCTATAAATTCTTGAACTTGATTTGCCAAACTAAATAGATTAACCATTTACCTAATCAAACCATGAACTTGATCAGTTAACCTACACAACAGAGCACCTGTATCTTAATCCAACTATTACCCATAATCACCTGATTAAGAGGGGAGATATCTGCAAAACAAAATCGACAAATATCACTATCCAACAATCTGCAGTGTTGATTTTCTTATCAACAGTTACAACTATGTTTTATCTTCTACATCCCTCACTTTAGAGGCTAAAAGCTTTAAATAAAGGCGAACTCACAATAATGTAGATTGTGATTTCACTTTTAGCCTGTACACATTCATCATCTATCATGGAGCATTCGCCAAGGTTGCAGTATAGATACACCCAACGAATGCAGATTCGAAACAGATGAAAAATATTGAACAAGAAATCTTCCTTCCGAAATTGAAGTGCAAGGTTCATAAGAGAAAGGAATGCCAATTTGTAAGGATAATCTGCTTGGCCTCTTGTGTACTTACAGTTATTGGCTTGAGATTTTCATAGATTTCAACAAAACTTGTCCTAAGCTAGTTCAACATCAGTAGAACAGGTTCAAATTTTGTAAAACTTGAAATACAGAAGAAATCAAGTGGAAAAAATTGCTTCCAATACCTAAAATGAATGTCAATCTCAGATCAATAGAACTATCCCAAACAGCAGAAATTACAACGAAACTGATCCCCTAAAAACGCTTAGCAAACGGAACTCCAAAACCAAAATAACGTGGCAGCATCAACCGAACGACGATGACAAAAGGACGCAAATGAGCTTCCAAAAAAAATCTTTCAGGTTGAGCGTATTATTATATAAACAATAGAAAAACGTTTCCCAAATCCATAAACGCTCAATCAATTGAAAAAAAATAAATGATATGGAGCAACAAACGTTAATCTAATTTGAGATTGAGATATAGACATCAGAGAGCTACATTAATAACTTGAACCACCAGAAAACAATTATAACGAACAAAAACTACTTTAGGTCAAAACAACTAAACGAAACGCTACCTCCATTGGTTTCTGCTTTTCAATTGTTCTAAGCGAAACACAAGCCAAAAAAACTCACACCCCCTTTTGAGGCCTTCCCTGCTTCCGCGCAGAACGGGAACCCAATTCCGAAGCAGCCCCATTCGCAACAGCCTTCGGGCCATTATCGGGCACACACCCAGGCCCATTGGGGCCCAAAGTTCCAAACACAAAGCCCATGGGCAAGCACCCCCAGTTACAATAATAGGCCTCCTGGCCCGGCACGAGCGGGGGGAGCGACGGAATCGAAAGCCCGTGGAACGACCTCTCGCAGTTCTGGCACCTCAGGCAACACCCCTCGCAATCCGCAGGGTACTCGAAGAGAAAGTAACAGTACGGACACGCGGTCCAGAAACTCGCGGTTTCGACCGAACCGGCGACGTCGCGGTCGTACAAGGTTTTCTGAACCGGGTCGGACAAAACGGCCCATGCATCGGTGACAAGCTTGAAAGCGTGGTCGGCGAGGGAGAAAGGGTTCTTGTCGGGGTGAAGGAGAAGACCGAGTCTGCGGTACTGTTTTCTGATGAGATCGAGGTCCTGGCACGTGCGATCCACTTGGAGAATGGCGTACCAATCGAGGTGGCTGTTGTGGATCGGCTTCTCGGCGGCGACGAGGACGTCGACGATGGCGAGGATCTGGTCGGAGCCGTCGAGGAGCGGCTCAGCTTCCTGCGCGAGAATGGCGAAGTCGCGGGAGCCGCTTAGGTCGCGGCTCTGGAGCAGCTTCTCGCCGATGGCCAGCAAGCGTTCGGCTTCGGCTCTGTTTGTGTTCATTTTTTATGTTATTTTTTTGTTTTATTTTATTTTAATTTTTGTGAGGATGGGGTTGAACTGGTGGGTGTAACAGCAACAACAGGAAGAGCGCGCATTAGTGGCTTATTAAATATTTGACTGCTTCTTCTGAAGACAAACCAAACACGGTCTTGTTATCACTAGCTACCCATGCCCACAAGTGTAGATGTTAGATTTGTTTTGTCTCTTTTTAGATATCATAATAAACTCACGTGATTTTTAGTCCCCCAAAAATGGCCTTCAGTTATTAAATTCGATCATAAATGCGTAACCGTAAGTATAGATTATAAATACTGCTAATATAACTGATTAGCGTGGATCGTTTTTCGTTATCAATTATTATTGTTCTCTTTATCCTTTTTTTACATTTTTAATTAATTAATTTTTTTATTAAATAAAGTGATCAATCTAGTTTATTGTAATTGTTTCAGGCGTAGGGATCAAACATTTACTGTCAACACTCAAATTACCCTTTAATCATTTTTTATCTGCGTTCTTCTTAATTAGTTCGTCAAATCCTCCGTTCAATACAATTTCTTCTCTTCTCCGTTCAGTCCAGCGGGCGAACGGTGTACCTGTCTAAAAGACTCCGATGATTAAGTTAGTTATGGCCGGTCAGCGAATAATGGTAACTGTTGTAATAAATGTGAATTAAAAATCCTCACCAACCTACCTTTAACCTCTATTTATAGTTTTCGAGGTGGGCCTATAATTAATGTTTCTTAATTATGGCCAATTGCTTTTTAAACTTGATTAGTGGCTTGTATTATCTTGATTTATTTCTATCATTGCTCAGGGCGTCCTTATGGGTGAGGGTCTCCATGGAGGCGGAGACAAAGTTCAACTGGAAATGAAGACAAAGGGAGTGTTTAGCCCGTTTGGCCGGTAGGTAGCCGATTTAGTGTGTTCAGAGCTGAGACTCTGGAGAGATTGTCACATCAACGTCCAAGGTGAAGTCCGCCTGTAGCGGGCGGCCTGCGGCCGCTTGACCTTGGTCCGCTTGGCCGATCTGCCGATGGGCCATACAGTACAGTAATAAATTTGTTTTAATTTGTATTTTATCATTGTAATTAATATTGTTTTCTTTCTTCTAAAATTCATCCTTCTAATTAAGACTTGTAAAAATAGCTTGTAAATAAGAATTAAAAAAAGTATGTGAAATCATTTCATCAGCTTGAAATAATTGTTTGCAAAGTTAGATTAACCGTGACTTTGATTAATTAAGTACACAAGTTCGATTTCTTTATTGAATTTTTGTGTTATCATCTGCTGAGCATTAAAAACATGTTGTTTTGGTACTTTAAAGATGATTTTAAAATATTTTAGAATTTTAAAATTAATGGTCATCAATGTATTTTTTTGAAGGCACAACAGAAAAATAACATAAAAAAAAAATAGAGAATCCAAACTCTTAAGAGTACACACGTTAATAATAAATAGATATGTTAGAATGCATACTTTAAATTGATGGTGTACTTACTCGGCCCATTACCAAATATGACCCAATAAGATCCAACGCACCCCACACATTCAATTGGGCCAAACACCCACACATCTGCTAATCTCGTCAACACAATCTAATCGCTTCGCACCTCCGATGAGATATTAAGTCCTGATATCTCAGTAAGACAGTTACCAAGTACGTTATAGGTTATAAAGTCATTATAAATGAGTGCATCCCACTTGACTTAAGATATGTTCATTTTTCTCTCTTACCCTTTTAACAAGTCCACATAGAATCCCTTACTTACTAACTTAAACATCAGAGAGTCTTTTGCAAGTGGAGCTCCCTCCCACTCAAACACTCGGGTAGTCATCTGGACCCTTCCATTACCTTTTCGATAAGAACATTTGGCGCCTACCGTGGAGCCGATAGCGGGGTTCTACATGCGAACAATTGGTCTCTTAAGCCCTCCACTGGGAATGATCCAATCATTCTCCGTAGATATCGACTGGAGGGTTTAATGTCCCTATCGCACCAAATAGTCCCACGTCGTTTAGAATCGATGCCTAAGATGGTTTAAATATCCTCTCTTCCTTCCATTCTCTGAATTGTCTTTTAAGAATAAAATTGTGATGGAGTCCCCATTCAAAAATGAACAATACCTCATATGGATTATAAATGTCTCTAATAATATCTTAGGATAATTAACTTGTCGAACCATAATTTTTTGTTTCATTAGAAATTTTATTGGATGGTATTGAAAAAAAAATGTGTCATATGATACTGCATATAAATGAAAGATTTGACTAAGTTTAAAGTTCTCGTAAAAGTAGACATTTTTATATATTAAGTAACTAGAGTTTATATATTTTTAGTTGAGCCTTTATATTTAATATTTTTTATGGAGTTTCAATTTTTTTTTTTATATACTAAGTAATTAGAATTTATATATTTATATTTGAGTCTTTACATTTAATTTCTATTAAAGTGAATGACATAACTATTAAATTGTTTGGTCACCTAAATTATTTATCTCAACGAATTAATAAATGTGAAATTTTGAAGTTAATATTTAACAACATTATATGAATATAAAATAATAAATTATTTTTATTATTGATTTAATTCTAACATATTAAATAATGATATTGTGATGGTTTTTTTTAACTTCAGTGTTTTTATCAAATAACTATTTTGTCACTACTATTGATACATGTGATGTGACAATAATAATTTAAATTTTATTTTAAATGAATGACCTAATTACTACATTGTTTGTTCACCTAAATTATTTATCTCAATGAATTAATAAATGTGGGATTTTGGAATTAATATTTAACAATATTATATGAATATAAAATTATAAATTCTTATTATTATTAATTTAATTAAAAGATCTCAAATAATGATATTGTGGATTTTTTTTAACTTCAATATCTTTAATCATTTGATCAAAGAATTATTGTTGTCACTAATTAATATATATATATATATATATATATATATATATATAATAAAAAAAATATAATTTTTATTTTAATTGACGACAGAAATGCTATATTATTTGGTTGTCTAAATTTGTTTTCTCAATGAAATAATAAATGTGAGACTTTGGAATTAATATTTAAAAATATTATATGAATATAAAATAATAAATTATTTTTATTATTGACTTAATTAAAGACATATTCAATAATGATATTGTGATGTTACTTTTTAACTTCAATATTAGTTGACCAAGGAGTTATTATTGTCACTATTATTGATATATATGACAAAAACAATTTAATGTTTATTTTAAGTGGATGACATAATTACTATATTGTTTAATTGATCATCTAACTTAATTATCTTGACGATTTAATAGATATATTTAATAATATTATATTAATATAAAACAATAAATAAATTTTATTATTGATTTAATTAAAAATATATTAATAATGATATTGTGACAATCTTCTTTAACGTCAATGTCTTTGATTAAATGATAAAAATTATTGTTATCATTACTATCGATAATGAGACAAGAATAATCCTATCTTTAACTAAAAAAAGTAAATGAGTTAGGATTATAATTATACTATCCATTAACGAAAACAATTACAAATTTCAATTAAAATATAAAAACTTAAGATATTTAATAAATAAAAATATTTAAAATTACAAGAAACTTAAAATTTATTTAAATCTAAAATTAAAATTTTAATCAACATATAATAAATCAGATGAGTTGATTATAACATTTCATTCCAACCTTCTATACATGGGAAAGTAATTGTGAGAGTTTTTTTCTTTTTTTCTATTATCTATTTTATGAAAAAAAGTTGAAGTCGAGTGATAACTCAAAAAATAGTATTTATTATTTTACTTTTTAGAAATAATTAAGACTTAATAAATTTATAAGAGATTCACAACTTTTATATATTTTATATTTGCTTTTAACTCATGTAACATCTAAATCTAAATTTAATAGAACAATTTTAGTAAATAGAACTTCACATGTTTATAACATAAAATAGAGCATCAACAGACAGTATATAAGAATCAATCTTTACAGTTATCCTTAATATATTGAATAGGAAACTAAGACATTAAAACATATGCCATAACCAAAATCTAAACACAAATTAAATTAGACTGAAAATTTGGTCACATAGCAAGAAACTTACAAAAGAAAACAGTTCGACAAAAAGATACTCAAAAGAGCATTAACTACCTTGCCAATGTGAGACTAACTGATCATTTAGCGTTTCAGGATGCAATATTGTTTGAATCCTTATCTAATTATATACAGTACAACACCACTATCATGAGGTCTCACTAAGAGACTCATGGAATTACATGTATCTCATTCCATATCCATGTTCTCACACCAAATCCATATGTAATATCAAAATATTGTATTCTCATGTCAATGCACAACCAACCAACCAACCAATTCATGTTTCATTTCATACCAAGCACAACATATTTTATAACATCGTACTTTATGCTTTAAGGAGTAAATCAATCAATCATGTAAGCAACCAAGTAATTAAATCAATTATGTTGTCAATCTCGCTCATCCTAGAGGACTATCGCTCAAGCGACAAGAGTCTCTCACTCAAGCTAAAAGTCCTCGCCTATGCGAGATTGCAATCAGGGAGCACTGGAAGATTCTGCGCGTTCTCGGCTGAGCGAGATTACTCTCGCTCAAGAGTGGAGCTCGTCGCCTAAGCAAGACTTTGAGCATAACCCTGGGTGAATTTCCTGCTGCTCTTGCTTAGGCGAGATTAGCAGGTTCTTCACACATGCAAAAAACAGAATCTAGTTCAAATCATACCCAGCTCATTTTCATACAATCATAGGCATCAATCAACATTCTAAAACACGATTTTTGGCAAAAACAAGCAAAGCATTTCAAAACTTTAAAAACCATACCTTCCCTTACCTGGACAAAGATTAACTCAGCAAAATGAGCTCCAACAGTAGAGCACCAAGACACAACAACTACTTAAGGAGTTGACAATCAAGAACAAGAAAGAAATAGTGAGGCCATGACCTCAAACAAAATTTGGCCAAAACTGTGAAGCGAAACAGATACGAAAAGGAAAAAGAGATGAAGGTTTTGCTCAACTTACATAGAGAAAAATGATTTTCGCTATGGAGGAGGGTTTCTGAGCTGCCTTAGCACAACTCCTACTTCAGAATTGGGAGAAAGAAGGTGAACTATTTTTTTGGAAAATAAGATGATAAGAAAATGAGTGACTAGAAATGGGATTCTCGAGGTAACAAGTGGGCTGATTATGAATCCTTATTCACTCAAACTGAGCCCATTTACTTAAAAAAAAAGTCACTCAAACTGAAACCATTTACTTAAAACAAAAGTGAGTCTTACAACTTCTTAGGTAAAGAAGTATGAAATAAGACTTTCCTAATTATTTATTTTTATTTTAAAAGTGATATTTTTACAGAAAATTAGTCGAATGATATATATATATATATATATATATATATATTATTTTCATATAATAAAAAAATATTTTGACTGTTTTTAATGTATTATTCTGATTTTTTTAATTATTTATTTTAATTTTTTTAATGATATGATATAACAATTTAAAAATAATAAGAATAATGAATTAAAAATAAATTAAAATATTATTATCTTTTAATAAAAGTGGTGAAAACATCCATGTGCAGTGAGTCGACAGCTTTCACACGTCAAAGGAAATTCATTTATCAAAAGATCCACCTTTGTGCTCTTTTGGGGTGGGAATACGAATTACAAATTTATATATAGATCTCACTACATATATTATAATATAAAGAAAATAATGATTATTGTAATGTATTTTAATTAAATTTATCATAGAACAACAAGCATTTAAATGTTGATAATAATATAAAGTAAAGAAAAAGAAAAAAATCAAGTGGAATAATGTACTGTTAAAATAATTATTGAGATGCAACAGTAGGTCAGACAGACAGCATGGTCATCATGTACGAAAAGCAATACTCCACAGAAATATGTAAAGTATTCATTGAAATAATAAATAGAAATGAAATTGTAGATAACAATACCTTATCCACGTTATTATTAATATTAAGTGGAAAATAGAGTACTAGTCAATCACGTGCTAGTTTGCACTTAAAATGAAAAAAATAAATGTTTCCACTTCAAGTTAATTAACAGTATTTAAATTAGGGTGTTACTCCAACACTTCATTTTCTATTTAGTATTAACAAAATAAAGATTTTACTTTAAAATATAAAATAATTTAGAATAAAAAGCAATTAAAAAAATATTAGGTATTATATAGAGTAAAAAAATTAGATGAGACTTTTTTTCTTTGAAATATTATTGTTTGGTTAGTTATTTGATAATATTTTTAAGTTTTATCTTTAAAGTACATTTTACCATATTTGAATAAGGAAAACATATTTATATATGTTTTTACTTCAATTATTAAGTCATCATAATGTATCAGAATAAAATATCAATATGACAGGGACATGATGTAATAAAATGTATGAAAAACATTATATTTAATATATAAATATGTATGTATTATTCTCAATAGCCTTCAATATTGTAATATTATATATCTAAATCCACGATTGTTTATCATCGAATGAGAGTATTATTAAAGTTATCTTTTAATCAAAGCATTGCAAGTATTTTAGAACTTATTTTCTTATAATTGAAGTACATGTCTCATATAATATTATATATTGATATTAAGTTTGTTTTAATATATATTATTTTTTTGTTTTATTTAACAACCGTGTGAGAACAAAATTAAACTGTATCAAAAAAATGTCCTTTCAACTTTTGTATTTTAAATTTTAAATTTTATTTCTTTTAATTGAAATTGTTCATTTCATTTCTTAAGTTATATTTTCATAAATTTATTTCAAAATTTAATAATTAGAAACAACTTTATATGATAAGAGAGTGTTTAGTGTAAACTTAATATAATGAATTCTATGTTTTAAATATTTATTCACATATAGTTCTAATCAAATAAAATTAATAATTTATCATCATGTGCAGAGACCAAGCGCGTTATGAGGTGGGGCCTAAGCCCAATGACTTTTCAATTCATATTTTATGCGCATGTTATTTATAAACAATGTTTTTATTTATGAGTCAAAGAGTAATATTTACGTGCTATTTTCATAAAAAAATGATTTATTTTTTAATATTGATGGTACACAATATTTTCATATATGGATCTTTTTTATCCTTTTAAACAAAATATTTGAATATTATATATTATTTTTTATTATCTATTTTAAAGACTGTGTAAAAAGATTATATTTATAATTTTTACTTTTCATTATCTATCTATACTTTTAGTTATAATTAAAAAATATTTAAAAGACCTTAAGCCCAATGACTTCAATTCATATTTTATGCACATGTTATTTATAAACAATGTTTTTATTTATGAGTCAAATAGTAATATTTACGTGCTATTTTCATAAAAAAATTATTTATTTTTTAATATTGATGGTACACATATTTTCCTATATGGATTTTTTTTATCCTTTTAAACAAATATTTGAATATTATAGATTATTTGAATATTATTTTTTATTATCTATTTTAAAGACCGTGTAAAAAGATTATATTTATAATTTTTACTTTTCATTATCTATTTATACTTTTAGTTATAATTAAAAAATATTTAAAAGACCTGTAAGGTTAAAAGTAAAAAGAAAAAGGTGTAAGGTTATTGATTTAATTTTAACTTCGCTCATTAATATTTGGAAAACTATTTTAAAGTTTGAAATATATCCATTTTTTACATTTCCATTACTTTTTATTTATTTTGTAATTTTTTTTTGTCTGATATCCAACTTAATTTTGATTTCAAATAAATATGTTCAAACATGATATAAGTAAATACTTGAAAAAGAAATGAAATATTGAGCTGTACTAATAATTATCAAACTTTACTTTATTGTAGTCACGTTTATTTTAATATTCTTATAGTAATATTTAAGTATCTGAAAAATGCTATCCAGTATAATTTTCATCAATTATTATCTGATGAATAAGACTACTCATTCAGTACATTTTACAGTTTTCTAATAATTCTTATATCAAAGATACTATTTTTTTATTATATACTTTTCGTGAAATAGTCATTCAATTGGTTAATATAATTCAAAACTATTTTCTATCAATATTTTAATAAACTGTTAGTATAAATATATATATATATATATATATATATATATATTATAAATTATAAGAATATTGTGTCTCTAAATATTTATTATAGTGTTTAGGGTTAAGTATGTTTTTAGTCCCTCAATTTTGATTCAAAATTGGAATTCGTCCCTAATCGAAACTTTGATAAATTTTGGTCTTTAAACTTTCAAAATGAATGAATATAGTCCTTTTAACCTAATTTTGTTAACTTTTTTTTAACATGTGAAATGTGTTTTATATTAACATCAGAGTTGTTTACGCCGTTTGACACATTCTTGACTCAATATTTATTGAGAAATGCGTTTGAAACCTATAAAAAGTTAACAAAATTAGGTTAAAAAAACTATATTTATTCATTTTTTAAATTTAAGGACCAAAATTTATCAAAATTTCAACCAAAAATAAATTCCAATTTTAAATCAAAGTTAAAGGATTAAAAACATATTAAACACTAAATTTTACTCTCATGCAACCACGGTGCTTAAAATAAACAATCGTGTAAAAGACTGAACTGAAATTCCTTTCGCATCGATCTCTGAATAGCCAATGGCAATTTTCCTACAATTAATTATTCCATGTTTTGAAATATCCATATCCGATTTTGACTAGTGGTCACAGTCATTAATTAATTATTTAAAATGAAATACAGGTAAGAAAAAAAAATCAAGAAAAAGAAGGGATATAATATAAGAGAAATAAATAATTAATTAGTAATGAAAATAGAAAGAGTTGAGCATTATCTAGCTATCTATAAAGGGAAGGGTTTCTTTCCTTTCTTGATATGAAGCCAGCGTCCAAATCAAGGTTATCTTTCTTTCTCTCTCTTGTGTTCCTGACTCCCAAAAGTTCTCCTTCTCTTACCACTTTCTTTCTTTGTTACTAAATCTGATTGGAGCAACATTTTCTTAGTTTTTCCCCTTTCAGTACAAATCAAAATACTGCTACATAAACTTCTCCACTACCTTCAACCATATCAATCAACACCCAATTGAAATCAAAACCCACCCACCAATCCAAACCTCTCAAAATCCTTGCATGTTCACAAACTTCCCTTTCGGTGTGGTAGGTTCCTTTTTCTGTTCCCGTTATCCAGATCTGAAACTGGGTCTGTCTTTTATTAGGGTTTTTTTTTTTTCTTTCCGAGTTACACAAGAACCAGTGTTCATCATTCCATTTATTATTCCATATCCTTATATACATATGTGTCATGTACAACTATTTTTTGTGTTTTCGGAGAAGTGTGTGTAGTTTAAAACAGTTCTTTTAATTCAGTTTTTGCAGCTGGAAAATGACGAGGGCGAAGATAAAGATAAAGAAAATCGACAACATAACCGCGAGGCAAGTAACATTTTCTAAGAGAAGGCGAGGGTTGTTCAAGAAAGCTGAAGAGCTTTCTGTGCTTTGTGATGCTGATGTTGGTCTCATAGTTTTCTCATCTACAGGGAAACTCTTTGATTATAGCAGTTCCAGGTATGTACGGATACATATATAGATATTGTATTACACAACTGTGACTTTTCTCTCAGTATTTGTATATATACATACATATATACATGTATAAAGCATAATATTCTTACGTTGTTTTCGATTAATACGTATATGTGTGTTTGTGTGTGTGTTTGGTCCTTCTTGTCCCAATTCCTCTAAGCTAGTAGTGCCTGTAGTTTGTGTACGGAATGTGTTTGAGAGAGAGAGAGAGAAAAAGAGGGACAGTGTATTAGGTGTAATCTCATGATGGGTTTGGAACACAAACCTCGTTTCGCTCGCTTGTGTTCTTGTTTTATGGGAATTTAATAGTAGTCTATTGAAGTTGTTTCCATGAAAGATTGTGCTGCTGAGAGGAACAAAAAAAAAAATGCAGGTGCATAAGTTAATAGGTATAGTTTCGACTACCTTTGATGTTAGTGTTATTACATCTTAGTTCACTGGCTGTTGAATGTTATTGTTGTGCAGTTAATGCACTTTTCCCAAAGAATCATGTGTCTAGGAAAGAAACTTCAGTTTCGAAGGTTTCATTTGAAGCTATGAAAATGTATTTGGTTGCTTATAAATCTAAACCCGTTCAAAGAACTCGTCTTTATTTTCTGACTCTTGGAAGAAGCACGAGTTTATCACTGAATATCCCACAGATAAAGTGTTGTATGCTAAGACACGAGCTTTATATATGTTTTTTTTCATATACATGTATATGAAAAATCGTTCCGCAAACACCAAAGAGACAACAAAAGTTGTTTCAAAAGTAGTATAATTGTGCAAGAAAAAACAAATTCTCTTGGTCTTTAACTTGTGTATCAATCTAGCACATTCTTATATTATAACGACAACTTTGCTTACAATTTCTGAGAAACGGAATTGGTATTCTTGTCATATGTCTCAAAAGTATAAACGATCAGAGATCTGTTACAGCAAGACTCATAACTGTAAACCTTTCTGTATATGGTTTCTCTTGAACTTTTGGTAATGTCAGACATTAATGCTCATTTTCCGGGTACACAAAACAGACATTATAGGATATAAGAGGAAAATGCTTTTCTCAGAATTCGAAATGACACAATGAGTGTGCTTGGTTGGAACAAACAAACTGGTCAATAGAGTGATAAAATAATATTTGCACAAAAAGCTTGAACAACAAATTTCTCCGCACTCATGAGTAAGTTTTGAGAAAATATTACAGTCAGCTTTTTCATTTAGAATGATATTTTATTTTACTTTAATATTTTTGCTTATTAACTTTTATATATCTTCCTTCATCACGTGATAAATCTTATTCCAAACTCGTTCTCTTTATATATTTATCCTTATCTAAAAAAAAAAAATTGATGGTTTTATAAATGGTCGAATTATGCAATCTTTGACATAGGGAATTAGGTTTCACAGACAAGGATCATACGCTTAGGTAGCAATTGATGGTTTTGGTGAGGTAACTATACGGTTTTAATTCAGGAGAAGTGTGCCATATGTACACAAAACATTCTCAGGTCTTGTTTCTTCTGTTGTTTTGGTATTAGTTGGTCCTTAATAGAGTTCGGATTAGGTACTCCCTTTTTGATAAATTTTTACAAATTACCTAAATTAGTAAAAAGATATTACTTTATTACTTTATCTTGATTAAAAAAATAAAAAAAATAATTTATTTAATTATATTTATGAAATTTTGTCAAATTTGTCAAAAATAGTTTGTTAAAAAAATGATTTTTTCTTATTTATAAATGGATTGGGACTTATCTGATGCTATTATGAGTCTTTATTTTACATTTTACTATTCAAAATTGATAACTCTGATGTATATTGCTTCCATATATGTCAACTATATTTTTCCTTGAAGATGAGATTGAAATTGGAGAATTAGGAATAATATATATTATAAGAAAATTATTAAATAACAATTGAGTTTAAAGATAAAAAATAATTAATTACTATTAATTTAGATATCAATTTATAAACTAAAAATTATTAGTATATAAAATAATTTTTATTATAAATAAAAAATTAAAATTGATTTATGAATTAGAGTCAAAATTATTCTCTAATATTAGATATTTTAGCTACTAATGAATTATAGTGTTTAAATTAGTTTCTAACTTAAAAGTTAGAGACTAATTTAAAATTAATAATAATGAGTAGTTAAAACTGATAGAAAACAAATCAAACTCTAAATCATAAGTCAATTATAACTTTTATTTATATTATAGATTATTTTAGATATCAATAAATTTTAATTTATAAATAGTACGTAAGTTAGTTAATAAATTAATATAATGACTAATTATTTTAAATTTTAAAAAATTATTGCAATTATTTTATATAATAGAATGTTGGAACTTGAACTACGTGCATTGGTGAATTGAATTAAATATGTAATTGAACAAAAGCCCTAAATTCTCAAAATATTTCTTAAGGTGTTGGTGAGGGAATTTTTTTGCTAACTAAAACTACATTGTCATTAATTTAATCATTATCAGAAACATCAGTGTGAGAAATTAAATAGAAAAAGTATACATTTAGTTTATTGCTTTAGAATATATTGTTTTCTCGAAAAATTGTATTTTTCATGTTTGGTTGAAGGGAAATATCCCCATACTCTAATTACATCTCTGAAAAATCATTTCTAATAATTCAGAAAACAAGTAAAGTATATATATGTAAATAGTTCAGAAATAAATAAAGAAACTACATCCTGATACAGTGATATTTACAGGAAGAACAGAATAATCTCTATGTATTAAAAAAATAAATAAATCTTGTGTGTTTGAAAGCATATATCATAATATTAATATATAAAAATAATAAAGGTTGAAGATGCTTTACTCAAATTTGAAGGTGAAGGAATTTCATGAGGTTTAAATTGGTTGAAGCTCGCGAAAATAAGTGAATAGATGTATCAATTTTCCTTGATGACAGTGATAATATAAGTGTTTCTCTTATATGTTAGTTTTTCTTAGGAATGGCAATTAGGCCTAGTCTGCGGGTCCGGTCCGCAGGCTCACCGAAAAAATATGAGACGGGCCAGAGTAATGAGTACGCATGCTTTTGCGTCGATTATGATGCTCCTCACAAAAGACAAGGTCTTAGAGGCTCTTGTTCTTTAAAGACTTCTTTTCTTGGGTCAATTTTCATATCAAATGAACTTGAAGCAGCACATAAAGGAAAATAAAAGGGATATATTTAACAATTTGACATGTTCCATTTTTTATGTCCTCAAAAGTTTTAGTCTCACTACAATTTTCTTTCTCTCTATTTCATAACTTTTCATTCCTAAAGGTACCTTTTTTGTTGCTTATATGAAATGTAAAAAGATTTTATCCCTTTGTTTATGTCCATAAATCTTATAAAACATCATTGATTCTGGCTACCACTTGCTTATCAGAAAATTTTATTTCTTTACGAGTTAAATTTTCTCAAATACTATATTGAAAATTAACTTAATTACTTTTTGTTTCTGTGTTATGGGAAGATTTTTTTTTCTAATGTTGTCGACTTATATATAAGACCATGCTGATCAAGAAATCTGTTTACGAAGTTTTAGATGATATCAGGAGTTACTTTTAACCACACGAGTTAAATGCAATGTGAGTTAATAAATATTTCAAAGATAAACTGTCAGAAATTCTTTCTCTATATACAGATAAGATAATTTTTCATATGAATGTCGTGCTCCTTCTACAAATTGCATAAGAATTATGAATTTATTATACTTTTTTTTTTTTGATCGGCATGAATTTATTATACGTATGCATGGATTAATCACGTAACCCTTATATCCATTATTTTTCTCTCAAGAAAATGCATTTTATTTAAACTTTTCTGCTAACATTTTTTTTTTGTCTCTTTTTGTTTTGGTCTTTTTATAGTATGAATGGCATAATTACCAAGTATAATTCGCATTCCCCTGGCATTGACAAATTGGACAGGCCATCACTAGAAATGCAGGTTGTACAAAAAAAATGTTCTTATATTTTGTTTTTCTCTATTTAACTTCTTGGAGACCAAAACACATATTATGTAGGAAAATGATCTAATTATTCTTATATACTATGTTATTATTATTATTATTACTTCTTGAAAGAGGTGTGTGATAATCAAATAAACACGTTTCAAAATTTTAGGTTGAAGTAACACTAACAGCTGATAAGTAACTGCACTAGTTTATATTGTTGATTTCAGCTAGAGACTACCTCCAAATTGAGTAAGGAAGTTGCAGAGAGAACCCAAGAACTAAGGTATATATGATTTTTTTATTTTTGAAATTAAAAAAATAAAAATAAACTTGAAGAATAACTGGATGAAGTAACATACATTGTGTTTATGTTTTGAACTATTAGTTGGATGAAAGGTGATAATCTTCAAGGACTAGGCCTAGATGAGTTGCAGCAACTGGAGAAAAAACTTGAAAGTGGACTCGACCGTGTGATTGAGATAAAGGTAAGAACATAAACTCATTTGGTTAATTTTCTGTGGTCCATTTTCTGATGAATGATTCATATATATATATATATATATATACCAACTCATTTCAACTTTTTCCTTCAGGAAAAGCAGATGATGGGTCAGATTTCAGAACTTCAGAAAAAGGTTTTTCTGATATAAATGATGCAGTTATAGTGTCTTCACTCAAATTGAAATTAATGCAGACTAATTATAGTATAATCTTCATAGTTCTTGCTGCATGAATATTAAATTAGTGTTTCCTTTAGTGAATACCAGGATTTCGATAACTTGGTTATGTTATAATCATAAATATAATTAGAAATGCGACAGTGTTTTAATTCTAGGAATATCATAATGTTCATACTCAAGTCAATTTAGGGCTAGATTTTTCTAGTAACTTCCGAATTTTGAGGATTAATTGTTTGGTTTCTTTTCTGTCTGCTAAAGGGAATCGTGTTGGAAGAAGAGAACAAGCATTTAAAGAAAAAGGTGAGAAATCAAAGACTCACTCAATTTCTTTTATTCTGTTTACTTACGAAAAACTCAAGATTATGAAATAATGCAATAAATCTGTATTTAATTTGTCTCTCATTTATGGTAGACGTAAGAAAAAACATTTAAGAATGAAGTGAAGATAATAAAAGCAAAATTGAAAAGATAATATAATAGGTAATATTATATTGTCTTGATTTTTAATTTAGAAGTAGATAAATAAATTACAGAAAGTTTTAATGTTACATGAATTAATCAGCTGGCGGAGACGGAGATGGAGGCTATGGCTATGGTGCGTAAAACAAAAATGCATTTTTTGATGGAGTCAAATATGGGAATGCAAGAAGAAGGTGTTTCATTAGAGTCTACAAACAACGTTAGCAGTTGCATCAGTGACCCTCCTGTTGAAGATGGTTCCTCGGACACGTCTCTCAAGTTAGGGTAAGCAAACCCAACAAACACCAACGACAACTCTATATACATAACTTTTATGACTCATATTTAAAGAATGTTTTGGTCTTAAAAAAATTAACTTTTATATTTGTAAAAAAAAAATTGTTAGTGAAATAATGAATGTAAAGTGTGTGTAAAAATTTGCTGGGTGTACAAATAATAATACATGTAAAGAACACTTGCAAATACTGTTACGTTATTTTGAACAAGTTCTTTGTTTTATTTTTATTTTTTCAGGTTACCCTTCTCTAACTGAAGATATGTAAAATGGTGAATGAGCCATATCCGGTTTCAAGTATCTAAGAATTTCTCTTGAAATCTGTAAGCACTTGTTTTTCTTGAATATTTCGTAAGTGAGAAATGTATGGTTAGCTATCAAAAGTCAATTAAGTATCTATCTATCTATATATATATATATATATATATATATATATATATATATATATATATATATATATATATATATATA
>Ga0214545_1001560_pt1 | contig 43065 bp, 29 predicted proteins | sample CNSS4metaG_FD_160064 | JGI IMG/M metagenome (GOLD analysis project Ga0214545, IMG submission 160064) | Root nodule microbial communities from cowpea collected in UCLA plant growth center, Los Angeles, California, USA - CNSS4 | ecosystem: Host-associated > Plants > Roots > Nodule | place: USA... | reverse complement strand
TAAAAAAAAAATAAATTTAATAAAAATTTTATAAAAAAAAAAAAAAAAAAATTTTAATAAATTAAATTTAAAATAATAAAAATAAAAAAATTTTTTTTTTTTTTTAATAATATTTACATAAAACACACAAATTAATATATATACAAAACAAAACCACGTGTAACATATTGTTGCACCTACTAATTTTCACATTTTTACTATTGTCATGAAAGCTACTTAATAATTACGTTATGGATACACTAGTTGTTATAAATAAGGTTTTAAAATCATGATTAAAAATACTAATAGCTTATGTTTCAAAGTTAGTTATATAAAGTTAACATACGTAGCAATAACTAATCATATTTATTAAACGAAAATTTATTTCAGCTGTTTTTCTTTAAGAAAAGAATGAATAAGTTTTAAGTATTAATTAAAAGAAATATATGAGAGAGATACCAAAACATTGTTGGAGTAAATGATACGCAAAGCTGAAACATTTGTGCTAGTTGAAGAAATTGTTGTGTGTATAGAGACCAAAAAGATGAACATGTTTTTTTTTGTAAGTAGATATTTTTGCTTAGGTATTTATTTGTATTTTATTTTCTTTGTTTTGCTTTTTACAAAAGGTTGATTCAGATCCTTTGAGCACAAAGACAAAATAGAAGAGGATTATTTTATGAATTGGCGCGCAGTTTAAAAGTGGTCACAATTATTACGCGTAATTCGAAACATACGAGAAGAGACCCCAAAAATAAAGGAACGGGCCAATTGGAAGAAAGGAAAAGTGCAGAATGGTGCGTCCCACTCGCTCCAGTTCGATTCTTGTGGCTGAGGAAGCCAAACGAATCAACGCCAATCTAATCCTTCCCAACTACACTGCATCCAAAGATCAACGCTCAGAATTCTCCCACACACACTGGACCCAACTACGACCAACATCTGACCGTTGATTTAATGCACTCGTACACTTTTTCTTCTTTGTCGTTATTTATTTCCTTCATGTCTTTCATTTCTCTGCTTCTCAGCTCAGTGGTTCTCTTCTCAGTTTCGCCGATTTTTGCTCTTTCGCGTTTCTGAATTTTGAAGGTACTTACTTACTGTGCAGTTTTCCAATTATTTTTTTCGGTTGTGAAATTCTGTGGAAATTCGGTTCACTGCCTTTTCAGGTTTGTTTTTGTTGAATTCAGTTAAACTGGAATTGTTTTGATTTTTGATTTGACGCTGAAAGATGTTGTTACTAATATGTATTCGATTATACGGTAGTGATTTCTGTGTAGGGATGACCAGAGTTGGATTTTGCTTACTTCTTGTGGTGGTGTTGAGTTCTGAATCTTGCGATCTAGTTTTGTTCGTTTTTCTGTAGCTGCTGCATGCGATGGATTTTTAGTTGTTGATAATTTATGTTTTATTTGAAACATTTGTGGATAGGTGAAATTGGTGGTGTGTTGTCTGAGGAAATCCATCAATCATGATGCCTGATGATACTGCTGCAGAAGCATGTCATGATGGTGGAAGGGGTGAAGCTCAAGCAATGAACAGGAACCGGTCGGCGTGGATGGCTCATTGGATGAAGTCAGGTTATAAATCAGCATCCCCTGCTTGCAATCGTTTGGGGGCAGATTGTGAAATGAAAGAAGAGAAAGAAGAGAACGGTGCTGAACAGCATGTTTTGCTTGGTGGGATATATAGTTCTGTGCACGCTGGAGAAGCAGTTAGGGCAACAAGTGTTACCTTCAACAGTGTGGCAGACAATGAAAAGGGGAAGAAGGCAGGCTATGATTCCAAATCATTTCCTGCATTGAAATTTACTGGAAAGTTGGATGGAAAATTGCCTCTGCGGAGGGAACGGCACGACGGGGAAGATGGGAAATCTGAAACTGAACCCTGCTCTGGAGATGGCACTGTTTCTCTCAACAGAGGTGGGACTTCCCGAGCAGGCTTATCATCAATACCTGCACATGTTCCTCTGAACATGGAAACCGTAGTAAAAGAGTGTCAAGTGTTGTCTCAGGAAGTTTTACCGACGGCTCTGGTGATGAGATCTCCGTGGGATGTTGAACAGCAGAACCTCACTGTTTCATCATCACTATGGGATGATTTTGTAAAATCAGCTTCTGACGCAGTGCCAAATGGACATGGCAGAGGGAAAGCTGTGATGCCCCAAATCACGCATGAACCATTTGAAATCTATCAGTCCGCCTACAATTTAGCAGCCAGAGGGCGATTCGCAAGTACCAAATATCATACCTTTTCGTCTCTTTTAATCAGCGAGAAGAAAATGAGCAGCCTCTTAAATCCCCCAAGATCCGTTTTTTCGAGATGGATGCAAGGTGGTATTACTCGTTTACCGCATGATTCAGTAGCTGGTAGCGGTGATAGCTTATATTTTGTTGGTGGTAAGCAACATGAGATTGAAAAATATGTTTCTAATCCAAATATTACGTGCCAAACTGAATCCTCCGAGGCAGATAAACTACAAAAGTTGTCTGGACTAAACTCTGTGGTAGATCAAATTCCCTGTTCTATTCATGATATGGAATCTATGAAGATATACACCAGTATAGATTCAGTTGAAGAATCGTCTAGAGGTCGTCCCAAAATTTCCCAGGCAACTCACCATATTCTAATGTCAAAAAACACTGATGTTACCTTCTCTGACAGAGGTCAGTTCTTTAGAGAGTCAATATCACCCATCAAATTCAAAGGAAACGCTTTCAATGAGATCCTTGATTTCTCTCCACCCACTAGTGACCATGCTCTGGAAGCTCTGAAGCTGGAAGGTATAGGAAGCTCCATAAAGAGTGGAGGAAAGGAAAATGTCCACGATTTTAAATATCCAACATGCCTGAAGAATGAGTCATCTGCTGAAACAGATACTATGGACATCGATGCTTTACATAAGAATGATCTTCTCGGTATGTATGCACACTCTTGAAGGATGTACCATATGCTATACTTAAGGCTTCATTTAATTTCAGATATTCTTATTTTGATTAATTGAATACATAATGTTAATTTTTTTTTTCAGTTAACTTTACTCGTAGTATTAGTTTTTTGAGCATGTTGTCTGCAATTGGGTGGCTTTCTGGCTATACAGCTGATGCTTCTTCCTGTTGTCTTTTGCAGGTGATGTTTCATTCCATACAAATAAGGTAACGTTTCTAAATTATAATTTTGATCTTCTTCATACAATGACATCAAATTTTCAATCATAACTTTCTTTCTCAAGCATTTGGATGGTTTTAATGCATTTTTTTTTTCATGATTGAAATTTAGGGTATGTTTTGATGAACTTACTCATAAATGCTTACAGAAGAGAAAAATAAGAAGAAAAAATATAATATTTTTTTAAGATAAAATTAACTTATGTATGAATTAATTTATGGATATTCTTATATTAACTTCTCTAAAAGATAAGTTTAAGGACTTACGCATCAAGGAGTAGCTTTTTATGAAAAATAAAATTGTCACTTATTTATACATTCACATTGGTTATGATGAATGCTGAACAGTGTCATACCAAGATGCAACTACTTTGAGTGGCAATATTCCTTCAAACCTAGACTTTTAATACACACATGCACCAATATTTGTCTTCATTCGCATTTGTAGTTGGTTTTTAAATTGACAACCACGTGCCTTGTAAAATGTGATACTATATTAAGCTTTGAGAGGCTAATTAGGTAGGAGTTACCAAATTTTGTATTTTGTAGTGCTCCAAGGATAGTCAAAATTCGCTCACGTCTAAAGTTGCAACAATTTCTCCCAGAGACAAAACCCTAGCAAAATCAATGAATACAGCTATACCAGACATAAACGAAGAGCCTTGTGACCTTCTTGCTGAGGAGGGTCCTGTGGTTGATAGGGAGGCTAGCACATCACGAACCCACAGCCTTGAATTGGATCACTTTCTTTCTCATGCAGATGAACATGTAAGGTCAAATTCTGGCAATAGCTCTTTTGGGTCAGATCCTAGCAGCAGATGGGTCAAACGACTCAAGTTGTGCAGATTGGGCTCTGCTCATGGGACGGAGAGTACAAGAATAGGAGAACCTTTCTCGCATGAAAAAGTTAACAGTATATTTGGCAAAATTACGAAAGATAGCAAAATCCGTTTGGAACCGAAAATGATATATCATGCTGAAGGACAGATGGTGCCGCATATACCTGTAACAGTATCAACAAATGGCAAGTCCACTTTAACTGAAGCGAAGAAAACTGTAGAAATTACCCTTTCACATCCCTGGATTCAGAGATGGAGTCATAATCGTGCTGCGTCTTCCCAAAAGAGGCATGAATTGGGGGAGCTTCGTGAACAAAAGTCTTCAAATGCTGTGCCAGAAGAGTCTCAAAAGAAACAGTTTCCGAGCATTGCTGCCATGGCTCTGATGGGAAAGGCAATGAATAGTTTGAATCCATCCGAGCTTATGAAAAAGGGACCTGTGATAGTTTGGAATATGAAGGGGTTTTGAAATCGTTGGCCATTGTTGATATAAATTTCTCATGAAGTTTATGGCGGGTGGGCGATTCTCAGGATTAGTCTAAGAATACATGATTTGACATTATGGCTGCTTACTTCTGTACTCGAAGTCTTGGAGAAGTCAGAAATGCTCGGGGCCGTGTGTAGCCACAATAATGTTGAATAGTTGCTCATCTTACTTCCATATTCACCTCAGATTTGGCTTAGTCAAAACACAATATAAGCGCTGCATGCATCTGAAGTAGTTATGTATCGGAGCGTGCATTTTTGTGTATGTATAAACTTATTATGCAATAACTCAGGATGGGATAATTATCTCAAGAGGGATTGAATCCTTTCTTTCCACCCAAGTCTACTGCCAAGTTAAGCATATATCGTGGTGAAGGAGTTCATATTGGGTTGAAATTTTCATTCTGAACAATAGCTACTCAATGCAATGATGTTGTGCTACTTTTTAAGTAAAAAGTTATTTACGATTACATGTATGATTCTCGAGGTCCCAAAGCATGTTGAATGATGATAGAAGAATTAGGCAAGGAAGAGGAAGTACCCTTAACATGTTTTCAAAGTAGAGATTCACAGAGAATTAGTTTGAATACTCTTCAGTCATTAATGATTGTTAGAGACTTGGACGAAAGAGGTGGAACACTACAGGACTAATAATACAAAAAAGTACTCCTAACTTCTATGATTGAAATTCTCCGTCATTGTCTAGTTTGTTTTAAGACAACAAATAAATAGTAAATAGCCTTGTTTTATACTTGTCTTGCAATGATTTTGCGGTGATTTCTAGTATGTGTTATACTCGATATACACAAAAAGAAAGGGATTTGTAATTAACTTATCGAAAGGAACATAAAGAATGACAATTTTCGGTTGTTCAATAATGTTTTTAGGAGTAACCTCAAATTTTAATAAATATTTTATGAAACGGCTAACCACCTTACAAGTAAACTTTCCAAGAACTAAAACTAGTGAAACATAAATAAGTTACTCAGAAAATATATATATATATATATTTTTTTTTTCGCTCGTAATTAAAGGGTCTAATTTTGTACAGAATTAAATTATAACGTACTTTTGAAGGTTTTTATAAGATAAAAAGTTTCACACCATGATTATATCATAATTAAACTATTGTTTTTTTGTTAAACACAATCAAACTCCTCTTTAAAACCCTTTTCTGAGTGCTTTTTAGCTGCTGGGGAAAGAACAGGGTTTGGTAGGAAGTTTGGCTTTTCGCATGATTTAATTTTACTATGATGTAGGGAGGACCTGGTAAAGGTTAGAAGCACAAAGTATCCATCCCTATTCCTAAAGGATAGAAAGACATAAAGCATCGGAAAGAAAAGATTGGAACATTTGTTTGCAGAATCTGAGAGGAATTTGGTCCATGATACAAAAAGCCATTCATACCCTATTGAGAATAAATGGCATCTGCATCTGTCTTTTTCGTACAATCTACGAATTGCATCCCTAAAATGTCTCCACGAACAAAAATAATGTAAGATAGAGCACGACGCCGCAGGCTAGCCAATGAATGAATCATACAAGAATCATAATCGTCTTTATGCAAGTATCCATTTTTTTTAAAATAACAAAAATTGCTAAGAATAATCAACATGCCATGTGAACTTTTTTATGCTGGCTATTTAATTACTCAACCATGGGCCATTCTGTTGCTCAACGTGGAAAGAAGAAAATGGTTCACATCCAGCTTTTCATTTATTTACTTTTATTTAACTTGATCTGATTTCACACATTGTTTGTTCATTCTATTTTTACATGCAACGGGAGAGACATCTTTCTATTTTGCATATATAACAAAAGGGGTTCTGATTTCTCAATTTCTGTCCCCAAAGAAGGCAAAAGTTCCTTGGAATGCTTCTTCGAGCGACTTCTTGCCATCAATCCATGAAAATAAGCACTTCCACCCGTTTATATGACAGTGCCATCTTCTATTGTTGCCTTCTCCAATATGACTGTGATTCCTGATCGAATGTAAAATCCATCTTCTGGTCTATCTGCTTCTTGAACTCCCTACAGACCAATAATTTGCATGTTAATAGGTAACATCATATCATTATACTAATGACTTCTTCTTCAAAATTATCCAAAACTAACAAAATTGGCTCAAATGTAAAACCAAGATAAGGCAATCATGCTTACATCTTTGTTTGTGATGATGACATCTTTCCCTATCTTTGCATTCTTGTCAATTATGCAGTTTCTTCAACAAGGACAACAGGTAATAAATATCAGATGACTAATTGGTACATGTTAAACCAAGTCTTTATCATTATAATGACACATTTGTAGTTAGTGTCAACTTCTAAAACCAACTTGTATTGTTCATCTTAGAGTGAGATTACCTAATTTTTGTATTCCTTCCAATCCCAATGGGAACCTTCCCCTCTGCCAGAAGAGAAGCAATTTCTGATTCAGTTTGGTAATAGTCAGCTCCCATCATTACAGTGTCCTGTAAAAGGTGGTTTTAGAATTTGAGATGGTATGAATCTTAAAACAGAAGGGCATAGCAATTAGAATACTTGGTTTAGAAATTGTGGTAGTTATTACCCGGAGCTCAACACCATAATCCAAACGTGAACGTTCCCCCACTATGGAATGTTGAACGATACATTCCCTAAGGAAACATCCATGGGAGATTATTGCATCCACAATCTACAGAGCAAATAAAGTATTACAAGTGACACATCTCATGAAACTACTAGAAAACTTATCAATTTGTGATCAGTGATCACAGTCATACCCGGCATTTGTCAATCTTTGTGGGTGGTAGGAATCTTGGAGAGGTGTAAATGGGTGTTTTGGGGTCATAAAATTTGAACATTGGATTCTGCAAGAGAGGAGCACAATACAGATATTAGTTTCAAGACATTGACAATTTGCTACATTCTATCATCTTCTTGAAGTCTGAGTTTCATTGTAATTAGGCTTTTGGATCTTGAGCCATTACTGATTATACTATGTTAATTTATTCTCCTCTGAATTAACAAACTTGACATGACAATAGTAAATATTTTGAACTCACCTCTTCAGTCAGAGCCAAGTTAGCATCGTAAAATGATTTTATTGTTCCAATGTCTTCCCAATAGTCATTGTATAAATACGCCTGAAAGAGGATAACAGACATTCAACTTTTGTATTGTTACCTCATTTAGCAGTGACCAGTTCCTTGCAAATGCAAGATATTCATCTTTCTAGTCTAGAATAGATCCAAACATTTGAAAGGAAATATGTTTAGTGCAGTTTCTCTTACCTGAACATTGTGTTCCCTCACAGCTGCAGGAATGATTTCAGATCCGAAGTCATTAGCTGTAGGGTACCTCCATTTCAAAAGTTTGAGTAAAACATCCGTCTTGAATACATAAACCCCCATTGATGCAATATATGGTGACTTTTTTGCCTCATTGGGTAACAACCCGAAAACAGAAGTATCTGCTTGCTGCATACAAGCAACATGAACACATGCTTAGAATGAGAAACGAGATAAAGATACACATTATTATGCTGTAACATATAACTTAATATGTTTTATACGTCACTGTGTGATTCTATATATATATATATATATATATATATATATATATATATATATGTTCTGTCTGATAGTGACAAGGAACCTATTTTAGTGGATCAGTCATTGGCCTTGGGACTTACCATTGCTTTTAGATCAGGACCCTTGGGTTTTTCTGAAAAATGGATGATGCGACCTCTGGCATCTACCTTGACCAATCCATAATCTGATGCACGGCTGAGAAAAAGTGATGTAGGTAATGAGACTTGAATAATATTAGATTTGGTCGAATGTTGTGTTGAGGAAGTTAGTGTCTTTGCTCTCTTTCTATAGTGACTCTTCCTTTCCAATGGAAGAGAATATATTCTCCCAGTAGCACGGTGGTGTAGAAACAAAGAAACATGCCACTTCAAAAAGAAAAAAAAAATACAACAAAAAGAAGCACATGTAAAAGGTTAAACACACCTCTCACCTACAGCAGCACATGATACTGTAATATCTGCATTTCTGTCAACGTGACTCTGCATATTTATTACAAGATAGATAACCAGTGAATAAGAACTGTGAAAAAGAATGAAGAAACACTCCAGTGTCTAGGAAAAATTGTTAAAAGACTTGATGCAAGAACATAAGAAGAGTAGGAGAAAAGGAGAGAACTAAATTTTCTAAGAGAGTTAATTGCCATAATTCTGTGAACAATACTAAATATTCACAGCACACAATTAACAATGAGTTCCAAGAATTTGGGTCTAAGATAATTGCTTCGCTAATAATGGGTCTTAGTTAACAACAATTAACCTGCATACCTGCACAAGATCCATGTAATCCATTCGGTATAGATGATCTCCGGCCAAGATCAACACATTCTCAATGTTTGTGTTTTTGGCATCCTACAACGTTTTCAAACTATCACTATTCTATTCAACTTGAGAGGAAAAAAAACATGAGAGGTGCATGCAGTATATAAGAAAGATTATACCTCAAATACCCATGTAAATTGCCTCACAGCATCTGCGGTTCCTTGGAACCATTTCTTCCCAGCTTCTCCTGGAGTTTGAGTAGCCGCCAGAACCTATTAAGTATTTTTGAGTTGTTTTGTCATATTAAATTATAATGAACAAAAACAGTGACAGGTCAACAATCATTCTTGTGGCTTATACTTCTTTATCAGTCACAGCACATAAAACTGTATCTCCAATAAAAATATAATACAATTTTATGTCTTGTTTTGTTTCCCACAAACATATCTTACACAAAAAACCAACCAGAGAATAATGATGTATGAGTCATTTATGACCTCTAACAATCACCATCCTATTCTGGATACATACCTCCACACATCCATCGCCAAAGTTGATTCCATTTCCAAAATAGGTGCGTGAGATGTGACGGTTGAGCGATGCAGAGTTGAATTGGGTCAGTACAAATATCTTGTTGAGGCCACTGTTGATGCAGTTGCTCATTGGGATGTCTATAAGCCTGTAACATCCTCCAACAGGAACCTGCAGAAACAGACATGCTTTATCATCTCATCTCAACATGGAAGTGGAACTCCAAGAAAGTGATGATTTTTACTCACAGCAGGTGTAGCAGCTCGTTTGGTGAGAGGAAATAGTTGAATCCCAGGACCCCCTCCCAGAATGATGGAAACAACGTTTTTGGGGTCAGCCTTTCTTCTGAGAAACGCTGGCATTTGAAAAGTCTGAAATTGATATTCAAAATGAGATCATGAAAACTGGAAGTTAGAAAGTATAAAATGGATCCAACAGCAGAATTGAACTTACCACTGATTCTTTGGTAGTACTTGAAGTAAGAACAGCAGAAACAACACCAGGTTTTGCGTTCTTCACCCTCTCCTGGGTTCTCAAACTTAAGGCCAATTGGTTAGCGATCCAAGGACTGTAATTAAGGCTCCCTTTGAGTCTCTCACCTAAAAAACCACCATCTTGACGAAAAATATTGTCTTTTCTCGAGTTTACGAAATGGGTATTGGCTTTCAAGGTCACACAAGCAGACACCATTGTGATTGCCTCAATTCTGAGAAAAACCTGAATTTCAGATACCCCAGATGGTAATGATGTGCAACAGTTCAATTCCTTGCAAAAAGACAACCTCCAAATCTCAAAAGCTTGTACTTTGAAGTTCCAACTGTAAGCAAACCAAGTGAAGTATACATTACATTATAATAGTACAGCACAAAGCTGGAGTCACAGTTGATTCTGTCAGAAACTTAAAGTGACACTAAAATAAGAGCAATGAATGGAAAGAAAAGAAAAATCTTACTTTACAACAGTAGGAATATGAAAAGAAAAACCAAGGAAGATGAAGAAAGAAAAACTCAACACGCCCAGTTACTTGGAAAGGAATTAAAGCAAACAGTTAGAGTATGAACTATGAAGAACAAGAATTGAACTAACTTGTGTTGTGTTTATGATGCAAATGGGAATTCAGATTACTGATCAGAGGGAGGATTTATATTACTGGAAGAAAAGGCAATGAAGGTGGATGAGTTGATAGTGAATGTGATCAAGTGGTGTGAAAGGTTGTGTGGTTGCCTTTATTGGCTTGTGAGCCTGAGTTTTCACGAGAAAGATGGGAAAAATCTCACGCTTTGGTATAAATCAGTTTTCAAAAACTATAACAGAGCATGTGAAGTATAATTAAATAATGTTGGTTTGCTTCTATGATCTGAAGAAGATCATGTCTAGCTCAAGTTTCTAGGCTCCTCTTATAGAGGGAAAAGTCATTAGGAAACAAACAAATGTCAATTTCAGACACTAGCCGTTCGTGAAATCAGAGGAAAGTTTTGATAAGTATTGAGAAAGAAATACGTAAAATTAAAGCTAATTTCCACGGTTGTTATTTGACGACATGTTACAACATTTCTTTTTGTTGATTATGAGCATGATTTAACTTATCTTCCTAAACATGATTATTGTTGAACTTGATTGAGTTTGATAGGGTAGTTTTCATGCTCGCCATTGGTAACTAGCGGTTTCCCTTCCAAGAATACAACAGGTTCAATCAAGATTTTCATCACTTTGCTCTTAATCACTCTTTCAAATTCAACTTCTTTAATTTTATTTTCAGTTTTTTTTTTCCTTTTGACAGTTTTAGAGAAAGTGATTCTCTAGTCAAATCCAAAATTTGATGAAATTTGTAAATTTTCAATGTCAATAGTTCCATAATTTCAGCTGTACATTTGTCCCGTACACATTCGTCTTCATAATTAGAAAATGATTTTTTTCTGAACAAATTCAGATTACCTCCTCAAAATTTCTTTGAATAATGACAACCTAATAAATCAGCATCCTCGTGATGAAACTGAAAGAAGATTAGTAAAATTATGATGAACACGTAAAGTAAATTGTTATAACATTTTTTCTTATCATTAATATTAATATTGTTTGAGATTTTGAGCACACATAATAGTAATATTTTAAATATATTTTATTTTCATATTTAAAATGGTATTACCATAATTTGAATTCCCAACTAGCAGCTATTAATTATTTAAACTTAAAATTATTTAGCTGAGTTATAAACTCTATCACTTAGCTAACTATAGTTGGCGATTATAATATGAGTGTTATTACCAACTTTGACCTAAATAATTTTTTCTTTTTTCAATCCCAAAAATGGTACGTAAAATGGTTGATTGAGTGGGACCCATTTAAGGTACAAGTTACAAGTAGGTTATTCCAAGGTGGGCCATAGAAGTCTCCTCCAGATTTTAGATATAGAGTCCAGCACCAGCATTCACGGTTCTCAATTTCTCAATGTGGGCCCATTTGGGCCAAACTCATTTTTTTGGTGTTTGTGGATCTCGTGCACTCTCCAGCTTAACCCTTCCCAATGTTTCCACGCACCAATCACGTGCCAAGTAACTAAACCAATTATTATTATAATTATTATAAGTATATTATTTTTATTTTATCATTACTTTTTTAATATTATTTAATATAATTTTTTTCAAATTTATTTTGTAAGGTTTTGAAAAACGTCTTCTACGTTAGTACGTTCGACCACAAAAATTCCCTAAAATATACAATTTTAGGCTTAATTTTTTTATGGAGATCATAAATATCTCAAGAAGAACAAGAAGAATAATTTCTTTTGTCTTAAGTTTCTTTGGGTGATTCTCGATGAATTTTCAGGATAAGATCAAACTTTATATTTTATTTATAATATCAGAAATTTCTTGTTTTTAATATCAATTTGGATGTGCATGATATTTTTTTTTAAAATGTGTTTTTTAATGGTGAATATAGATCATGACAAAATGAATATTGCATTTTAGCAATTCGTTTACTTCGATTTTTAGAGAAAAATCTCACTTTACAGTAAAAAAAAAAAAGAAATATCATTTTAGTAAAATATAAAAATAACGTGGTTAGTTTGATTAGGGTTTGTATTCAATATCCTGTCGGATCTTTGAATCACTTATTCATATTTTATTGTATTTAACCTTCTAATTTTTTTTATTTAGTAAATAATTACCTTAACTTTTTTTCTTCTTAATCGATCCTTGGACTATATCATGTACAATAAATACACACTTGATGTTTTAAATTTATTGTAATCGATCAATAAATTTTATCATATAGCACCATAAATTTCTCTAATATATTTTAGGTAAATTATTTACACTAAATGTCAAATTATTATTATTTTTTTGTTAAAAAATTTATTTGTAAAAATCAATAACTTTTAAGGATTAAATAGAATAAAATTAAAAATATAGTTGTCAATTAAAAAGAATTAAGAAGGACTTGGAAAACTTAAAATTCAATGTGACTCTTGTAAAGAAAATATAAATTAATATAAATTAAGACAAAATTAAAGTTAAAGAGTATAAAGTAAAGTTTACGAGATTAAATATTATTTTTCTATAACTTTGAAATTTGTGTTTAATTTGATAACTAATAAATAAACTAATTCATTACATTATTCAACAATCACTTAAATCTTAAAAAAAATATAACTATAATCAATAGGACAAACAAAATATCACACATGGTTATGATTATTTATATAACTGAAACTATTTATAAATTGAATCCTAATCAGATAAATAGAAATAATTTTATACGAAATAAAGAAGGAAAAAATATAAATATATCCATTTACACAAATAAGATTATTTTAGTTCAAAATTTAAAATCAAATAAGTATTGAGCATATAACCGATATAACAAAATAAATGGTTTTTTCGTATCAATTGAATCCATTTAAAGTTTTAAAATTCAATTCCAGTTTGAAAGTAAATGACGTTGAATCTCATATTCCAAAAACTCTTATATGTGTCATGTAATGTAACATAATGTTGACAAAAGAATGAAGGGCGCAAAACAATTTGATTTATATTGTAAGGAGAATTACTTAAAAAAAATATTGTTTTTAGGGTTCAAAACAAACAAATCATAATGAAGGGTTGATAGATGGACGATTCACGTTGAAGGGTATATTAAAAAGCAGATAAGGATTACACTCACTCCCGAGAGAAATTGATGGAGAATTGCAACTTGTGTTTCTGTATTTCGACCAATAACAAATCACTACTGAGTGAACAATAACGTTTTGCAAGAAACAAACAATCACAACATCTTAGTACTTTTTAGGCTTCCAGATAAAGTTTCATTAATTAGAGAGAACAAATATTCATAAGATCTGAATTTAATTATATAAAATATTGACATCATTCTTTATCTAAAATCTTAAGACAATATGTTTATAGATTTTTATTTTTTATATAATTTTTTACTTTCTCATTTTTGTCCAATAGAAAATTTAAATTCACTTAAATTTCTAACAATATTTTCTTATTATTTGATAATAATGAAACTTCTTATGATACATTTGTTAGAAATAGTTTAAAAGTGAGTCGAAATCTTGTATCTAATAAAACCGACAAAATTAAACACTTTATACAAAAAATTTATAACTCAATTACCTTAAAATTTTGAGTTAAAAAATATATATATAATATATATATATATATAAATATATATATATATATATATATATATATATATATATATATAAAAGATCAATATCATATATAAAGAAACATAACTATAAATATAATCTATATTGACAAATATATAACTCAACAATATTCTTCCGTCAATTTTATTTATGATAATTCATCTATGATAAATTTGGAAGAAAGAGATTTACCTTTTCTGAATTCAGACAATTTTGTATGTACCAACAAAAACAACTAATTTTTTAACGTGTTTTGTTTGATTTTATAAATTGTTGGGTTTCATTTGGCTCTTCACATAGATCGGACACGTGTCCCACATCCCACAAATATAATGAAGACCATTTATTTATCCAGTGTTTTGTAATGTCCACTAAGATTAAGATCAAGTGTCCCAAAATATGGGGCCATTGGATATTTATTGACTTCTATTTTCTCCTTCCTCCATTTCTGCATTTTTACTAAAAAATAAATAAAATTAACTAAAATTATTTTGATTTTGATGAAGTATTATTATTTTCAATCTGTTCTTAAATTAGTTATCTCTTTTCGAATCAGAGGAGGTATTTCATAAACTAATTGCATTTTTTTTTTTTTTTTTTTTTTTTTTTATACACATTCATTATATAACACATTTAACATGGTTTCTAACACTTGGCAAATTAGAGGGTGGGTGTGTAAATAGAAGAAAACAAGTTACAAAGTGACAAAATTCACGTGCCATGTTTACTAATGTTATGCTTTTAATCATAATCAGTGGATAAGTAGATCTCTAATCACATTAATTTTATGTTCAAAGAACTGACTCAAATTACATTACCTATCTCCATTTTCTTTTTCATCCTCCAATCAAATTGTGAATGTGTATTTATTATTTTATTTCCTAATTAATTTTATCTAATGTTCTTTGTTACAATCTTTTATCTTTCCATTTCTAAAACAATTTTTTACTTCATTTATCTGTCTGTTTAAAAATAACTATTTTTCAATTGTCCAACAGAAATATAAGAAATATCAAATTAGACATAGAAAGTAATTTTAATATGATAAAATATAAACTGTTTTTTTATTAATCTCCTAAATTGATTACTGGCAGATAAAAATCTAGATATATATATACTCAATTATATAAGTCATTTCTTCTAAAATATCCCTATTATGACAGATATCTTGATTAAATTATTAGAGAATTTAAGTCTGAATGAACAAGTACATATAAAATATTATAATAATTTTCAACACAAAACTTTAAAATATCAATTTTATGGATCTTTCTATTTATATATTATATATTTTGTTTTATTTATTTTTATCAAATATAGGAATCTTAATTCATCTTGAATTTCTTAAATAGTTTAATTTGATGGCAATTTCTGAATCTACTTTCAGTTGTGGACCATCTTGGTTTTAGGAGATTCTTCTTCTATTTTTATTGATTATCGATGTGGGACTTTCTAGTAATGGACGTTGGACTTTCGTGAATATACCCACTTGAACAATAGTTACTTAATGTTACATTTACTTCCATTTTTGTGTAATATCAGTGAATTGTTGGCAAGTGTGTTAAAAGTGTTCAATTCCTTGAATGGTGTCAAAACCAAAATCTGAGTAAAATGTTTCAATTTATCTCTCTGTATATATATACATTACAAAATTTGGATGCCCCAATAATCATAACTAGTGATTGAGGGTGTTAAGAAGGGAAACTCTGGTCTTTATCAAACGCCTAAACAGAAATTCAAAACCTTCTTCAAGATCTTGAACAACCGACTCCACTTTCTCCAACTGGTTTTGCAGTCTACTCATGTTTTCAGATTTACCAGTCTGAGAAAACATGCAGGATTGCAATGCTTCATCAAGCTGGGCAAATTCACGTTCATCTTCCAACCTAGAGCACCCTACTTTCTTCGTCTGCATTATCTTAGAAACCAAAATCCAGCTACTTGACTTCGATTGTGCACTCCCTGAGATCAAATGAAGCAGTGTCTGAAATGCTGATAGAGTTACCATTTCAACGTTCTCCATTAAACTAACCAAAGCCACTGTTTGATTATCTTTGTTTGCAGGTGCCATGCTGCATTTTCTTGTGGCACCCTTCAAATTTGCCAAGGCTTTTGAGATGGCCCTTTTGACCACTTTTCTTGAAGTCAAGAACTTTTTAATCTCTGATCTGAGTTCCACTTCACCCCCTTTTCTCCTTCTCATAATCGATTGAAGTTCTCTGATGCACTCTTTTGTGTGTAGCAGAGAGTCTTTGGCGGTTGTGCACACATCTAACAGCCTTAAGGATCCATTCAGAAGCTCTTCCACCCAGTTTTCTTCACTCTCACGGTGAAGTGCTTCTTGAGTTAGGGGAAGCTGGAACAGTTTTTCTACACATTCATGTAGATCTTGCAACAATCCTAGCTTGTGGCTAAGTGTTGAAGAGGAAGAAGAGGTTTCATTGGAAGCCTTTAACCTCTCCAAGTGCTCATTGCATTGTAGAATAAGTGGGTGTGGTCTAGAGGGTAAACTGTTTGAACGAGCATGGAAATGGGATTTTGAGTTCAATTGTGAGGTAGCCATTTTTTTTTCTCAGAGAAGGCTAGAAATTCAGTTTTTTGATCTACCTTCTTGTTAATGCCATCTTCTGAATATATATAACAGGGTGTTGTGTTGAGGACACAAGGAATCTCATCTTAAACTAATATGAATAAGTGCTAACAAATCAAGATTTGGATCTAAACATGATCACATAATTGTTAGGAAAGTGTCTCCCACATGGAAACTCTCCAACTAACACTTTGCTGCATTTTTCTCTCTCACTTCAATGATTGAAGTTTTTTCAATTGGAATCATTTGCCAGAAAAAACTTGCATTCAATGAAGTAATTGATCTGCACGTGTGGACTATTTGATGTCTTAAACAGTGGGTGCAGTACTGCTGAGCATGTCTCTCATGCAGAAACAAGAACTGCATCTCATTGGTTTAATACAAAACTGTCTAATGGTTAGGAACGTGAGGTTTTTGCTTCGAGCTACCATCTAAATTAAAAATTTGAATCAGAAAAATACAAGATGTAGGTAAAATTGAGCATGTAGATTCAACTTCATTCCGGTGTCATGTGCTCAAGATGTATATAATGCATGGAGTCTCACATCTTAAGCAAAGATCAATGAGTGCTAACGAATCAAGATTTGAATAAAAACATAACCTTATTAATGTTAGTGCAATGTCTCCCACAGGGAATCTCCTGACACCTCGTTTCTCTTAATTAATATGGTATCATGCAACACACGATTCGCAGCAACTACTCTGAAGATTAGTTTTTTAAAAAATGTTTTTCATTGTGTCACCCCTCGTGTCCATGTGTATAATTGAATAATAAACAATAGACTATAACATCTATGGGAAACTCTGTTTCTGATCAACAGCTATTTGGAGATCATGAATGCAGCGTGATTGTTTCTCATCTAAGAAGCTAAGCTTGTTAACGGTGGTGGAAAAATGAAAAAAGGTGGCAGTTCAAGAGCTGGGCTCACCAAGCTTAGTGACATAGAGGTGCAGCAGCCTGTGGTCCCTCCACTGTCAAGAACCGGAGGTAGTCGCTGCTCTGTGAAGCCAGCCTAACGCAGTGCCCTCCTGTCTAGGAACCAGGAAACCAATGCCTTCGCAAAGATCCCATGGCTCAACTCTCAACTTGGAGTGGGCAAGCAAGCACAATGCAACCCACTAGGTCAGCTCAGCAAGCTAAAGCCTTGTCCAGTCACCCTGATGCCCTCACTTGAGTCACAAGCTGGCATTACCCAGCTCGGCGAACTGACATGTCTGTCAGAGCATATATAAAGACTACTTTGTCTAATATTCTGAACGATGTGGGACTTGAAGATTGCAGTGTTAACTACCTGGAGTCTTGAGTTGGAAACTGAGGCTTGTTCCTCCCTGTCTATTTTCTCCATGTTAGGGTATGGTACATAATACAATATAACCTTGCAACCTAAAAAGGTTTCGTTGAGTCCATGTTAAAGTGATGAGAAAAACAAAGTGCCACCATTTAAAAGTGTTGAATCCACTTTAATAACCTCACAGAAAAATTCAATTTTGATATATCCGTAATTCTTTATGGATCCCCAAAAGACTGAAAAATTGTTTTTTGCACTTTCATCATTTATTCTTACACCCCATAAGTGTTATTATAAAGATAAAAATAAAACCCTTTTATTAAAATATGACAAGGATAATGGACGGTGCCTCTTTGGATAATGAGTGACAAAAACCTACAAACTCATCTCGTTAGAGAGATTATATTGAAATTTCTAACGTGGGTGGTTCTATTGTAAAGGATGCACCTTCACATGATGTAATACTCCACAAAGTAGAGCTACCGGATGTACTTTACTTGTTTAATATGTATTTATTTGTGTAAAGAAAATTAATTTGTATTTGTTTAACAAATATAATACTAAATATCTTCAAATATATCGTTAAACATACATGGTGTTTATTAAAATTTAATCTACATATAGATACATATGTAAGAACAAATTGTTTATACTTTTACGACAAAATAAAGAGAAGTCTTACTTTAAAATACATCACAAAACAAGTTAAACTACATCAGTTACAAATTTAACAAAATCAATAATTATATAAAAAGTCAAACAAGACAATCTCATTATTATATATTAGATTTTTATTTTTTTTCTCTGAAAAAAAAAAGTAAGGACGAGCATTTCTCTTGCCTCTAAAATTTCATTATAACATATCAAAATTACGACATAAATATTCAAATGAATTTTCAATCGAATAAAAAACTTATTCAAAATTTAGATTGTCATAAATCATAACTAATCATGCAAAAAGAAGAAGAAAAAGTTGATCACAAATAGAAAATCATGTATATTTTGAAAATTTTGAGTTCAAGATCTCACACTTATCATTATTAATCTTTTAATAACTATATATATATTTTCAGTGTTTTGCTTGTACATTTAAATCCTTCATCTATTAATTGACTTAAAACATTATACAAGGTTGTTTTCAAAAGAAATAATGCAAATAAAAAAATTAAAACCAAAACAAAAACTAGAAAAGCAATCATAATTCCCACATACATACTTTATAAGTAAAACAACAGACTTGTTTTATTTTATAACTTTTATTTTAATCTAGGTTTTCATACTAAGGAATCCATTTATGAACTTAGAATTTCATAACTGAGATCAGAATATATAGGAGCTGGATTGATACTCTTACCTTTCATGAGTCAGAGTAAAAATATTAAGTCTCATTGTTCTTTTCACTTGAAACAACTCTTCTGGTCTGTATATTTAATGATTAAAGCATGGAAAATGTGACTATTTCAACATGCTAAAGCTAATCAGTGACACGGTTTGTTGCAACAAGAGATAGATGTTGGAGTAACAATAGATAGATGTTTCAATATATTATAAACAAAATTTAATCACATTCATGTACAGTTGTGACACTCATGGAGGAAAATTGAGTGCGCGAAAATCATGTGTATACAATGATTAGTGGTTGAAGATGTTGAGAAGGGAAACTCTGTTTGTGATTAATTTTCTTGAGAGGTGATCAACTCCTATTTCGAGGTCATGAATGCACAGCTCCAAATTTTCCATATCGCTGTGAAGATTCTCAATAGATGAAGGCTTGTGACTGACGAAACACTGCAAAGCTGCATTCACCTTTTGAAATTCATTTGTGATTGATTGTTGAGAGTCACAGAGTTCTCTTTTCGGCTGCACCAACTTGGATATTGCTGACCATGTGCTGTGTTGTGAGTGTCCTTTTGGGCCAGAGATAAACAGTAACAAATGTTCCAGTGAGCTCAGCGTGATTGTTTCTGCTTCGTTTAAGAAGCTAAGCATGGGTGAAGTGTTGTTGTTTTTGTGCTTCAAACTTTTCAGGGCCTTTTGAATTTGCTTCTTCATCTTCTTCCTTATAGCCAAGTATGTCATACCTTCAACTGCGGATCCATTTTCAGTGCCTTTCGTTCGACGGATGAATGAGTTTAAGTGAGTCAAGCTTTCCTTGGATTTGAGAAGGCAATCTTGAGCAGTAGCACAGATATCCAAGAGCCTAAGAGAGCCCTCTAGTAAGTCATCAACCCATTTGCCATTGCATTGTCTCACTAAAGCTTGCTGTTCCAATGGCAATTGAAGCAACTTATCAATGCACTCATGCAAATCCAGCATGTCATTGAGTTTGTGGCCCACTGAAGACGATGATGATGATGATGATGATGAAGTGGACTCAGAACCTCTCAATTTTTGTAAATGCTCCTCAAATTGTGATACAAGTGGGTGAGCTGCTGAGGGAAAACTGTTACTGCGATGATGCAGAGAATTTTGAATAGTTGCTACCATTTTTTGTTCTTGAGAAACAGATCCTTTAGAAAGTAATGTGTAGAGTTATTTGAAGTCCGATTTCTTGTGGTTGGCTTTTGGTTTATATATAGGAAGTGGAGTTACACATTATGGGAGACAAAAGGAATCATTTTTTTCCTGAAATGTCACCTAATGAGTATGCAATTCTATCATCTTGATTTGGATATTAGCATCATCACTGTTATGTTGCAATGCATCCAACTCATCCCACAAATTTGTATTTATGAGTTGGGAATGACATGGCAGATTGCAAAATGGCATATCTTGATGATATAATAGTTGATGCATGCATTTGCAATGGGAGCTTTGTGTGGAGCTGTTTCCTAACATAATTGACTTTAAAGTCTATGATTGTCTGCCTAGAACAGGTCAGGTTAAGGACAAGAGGAATCTTCATCAACTGTGATAGATATTGGTGGCGATTCTTATGCAGTGTTTAAAATAGAGACCGAGAAAATAAAAGAAAAAGAAGGTGATAGTTCAAGAGCTGGGCTCACCAAGCTTAATGACCTAGAGGTGCGGCAGCCTGTAGTCCCTCCACTGTCGGGAGCCGGAGGTGGTCGCTGCTCTGTGAAGCCAGCCTAACGCGGTGCCCTCCTGTCTAGGAACCAAGAAACCAATGCTTTCGCAAAGATTCCATGGCTCAACTCTCAACTTGGAGTGGGCAAGCCAGCACAATGCAACCACTAGGTCAGCTCAGCAAGCTAAAGCCTTGTCCAGTCACCCTGATGCCCCCACTTGGGTCACAAGCTGACGTTACCCAGCTCGGCGAACTGACATGTCTGTCAGAACATATATAAAGACTAGTTCATCTAATATTCTGAACGATGTGGAACTTCAGATGGCAATGTTAAGAACAAGGAGTCTTGAGTTGGAAACTGAGGCTTGTTCCTCCATTTCTGTTTTCTCCATGTTATGGTACGATACATCGTAATACATTATAACCTTGTAACCTAAAAGGTTTCGTTGATTCCATTTTAAAGTGATGAGAAAAACATAAAAGTGCCATTTAAAACTGTTGATTCCACTTTGATATCCTCACCAGAAAAATTCAATTTTGATATATCCATAATTCTTTATGGATCTCCAATTCTGATTCACCAGGCCCAAAAGACAGAAAAATTGTTTTCTGCACCTTCATAATTTCTTCTTACACCCCATAAGTGTTATAAGGATAACAATAAAACCCTTTTATTAAAATATAAAGATAACCTATTTTTTCTATATACCTCCTCAATTCGTAATAGAGTGAACAATTTGTGACAGTGTCGTCTCCACCTAAGCAAAACTATATTGTTTTCTATTTTCCTTAGAAAATAAAACATGAAAACATGTGCTTTAAACATCAACCTAATGGCAGTTGTATGACCACCAGCTAATATATGCCTTCAGCACATGATTTGCATAAGTTTAAAATTGTTTATGTTGCTTCTCCTACTTTAATTTTGCTTTTCCCAGAAAGAAGAAATAAAACTTGATTAAAAATTGTGATTAGCACCATGCTATCGGTATATGTAACATCTTTAGGTGGACTAATAAAATGAATAAGAGTATACTTTTCTTCTTTTTTCACTCTGGGACTGAAAAAAGTATGTTTACTGTTTTACTGGTGAACATTTGAGGTATGATGTTGAGAGTAAAGAACTGAACAAAAGAGATAGATGCTGGAGTAACAACAGTTTGATCCTTAAATAATATGTATTCAGTAAAATTATAAACAGATTATATCACATTCATGTACAGTTTGTGACACTCATGGGGGAAAATTGAGTGCACAAAAATCATATAGATGCTATGATTAGTGGTTGAAGATGTTGAGAAGGGAAACCCTGTTTCTAATTAATTTTCTTGAGAGGTGATCAACTCCTATCTCCAGATCTTGGATGCACAGCTCCAAATTTTCCACATGACTTTGAAAATTCTCAACAGATGAAGGTTTGTGACTGATGAGACACTGCAAAGCTGCATCCACCTTTTCAAATTCATTTATGGTTGATTCTTGAGAGTCACAAATAACTCTCTTGGGTTGCACCAACTTGGAGATTGCTGACCATCTGCTATGTTCTTTTGGAGCAGAGATAAAAAGTAACACACTTTCTAATGAGCTCATGGTGATTGCTTCTGCTTCATTTAAGAAACTGAGCATAGGTGAAGTGTTGTTGTCCTTGTGCTTCAAATTTTTCAGGGCCTTTTGGATTTGCTTCTTGATCTTCTTCCTCACAGATAAGTATTTCACACTTTCAACCGCGAATCCGGTTTCATTGCCTTTCTTTCTTCTGATGACTGACATTAAGTCGCACATGCTTTCCTTTGATTGCTGAAGACAATCTTTAGCTTCACCACAGATATCTAAGAGCCTAAGAGACCCTTCTAGTAGGAAATCCACCCATTTTTCATTGCACTCCCGTGCTAAAACTTGCTGTTCAGTTGGCAATTGAAGCAACTTATCAGTGTAATCTTGCAAATCCAGCATCTCGTTGAGTTTGTGGCTCACTGAAGATGATGACAATGAAGAAGTGGCTTCAGAACCACTCAATCTTCTCAAATGATCCTCAAATTGTGATGCAAAAGGGTGAGCTGCAGAGGGCAAGCTGTTGCTGCGAAGATGTAGAGAGTTTTGTGTTTTCTTTTCAATCACTGCCATTTTTTCTTCTCAGAGAGTTTGTTTGCTGCTTGTTGTGGTAGGCATTTGTATTATATATAGCAAATGAAGAAACAGAATAAGGGAGACAAAAGGATTTTTTTTTTCCTCCAATGTCACCTAATGAGTATGCAATTATATCATCTTGATTTGGATCTCAGCATCTTAACCATTACGCATCATGGTTCCAACTCATCCCTCAATTGTTTACTTGTGAGTTGGGAATCACATGGATTCTTGAAAAGTGGCATATCTTGAGAATAAACTAGTTCATGCTGTGTGATGCATGCATTGTAATTTGAGCTTCTGTCTAACATAATTGATTTTGAGTCTATGAAATTGTCTACCTACAACAGGACAGATTCACGACAAGAGAAAACTTCATCTTTCTGATATACTAATAAATATATTGGCTACTTCTTGGTGGCAATGTTAATCAATCTTCTTCTGCTTCCGTTTTGTATGTTGTAAGCTACATGTTAATTGACACGTGAACAACAATTAGTGGAGGTTAGTGGTAATTTCTTCTGCTTCTTAATGCATTTTCTTATGATCTTGTTACCAGAAAATTAAATGCAAGGACAGCTCAGAAATCATGTACTCGCTTTGTTGCCATTTTCATCAAATTGCAAAAACTATGCAGAAAGAGTACTGAGGAAATAAACAACATATGAAACAATAAAAAAATGGTATATAGAAAGATTATATCATCCAACAATTAGAAAAAAAAAGGTGATAGTGTCGCTGCTCTGTGAAGCCAGCCTCACGCGGTGCCCTCTAGTCTAAGAGACACGAGACCAATGCCTTCGCAAAGATCCCATGGCTCAACTCTAAACTTGGAGTGGGCAAGCCAGCAATGCATCCTTCAGACCAGCTTAGCAAGCTAAAGCCTTGTCCCATCACCTCAATGCCCCCACTCAGGTCACAAGCTGACGTTACCCAGCTCGGCGAGCAGACATGTTTGTCAGACGATTTATAAAGACTTGTTTTTCTAATATTCTAAAAGATGTGGGACTTGCATATAGCAATTTGAAGTGCATAGAGTTTTCTTGAGTTGGAAACCGAGGCTTGTTCCTCCAATACATTATAACCTTGTAACCCAAAAGGTTTCATTGAGTCATTTTAAAGTTATGAGAAAAACATAAAAGCGCCATTTAAAAGTGTTGATTCCACTTTGATTTACCATTACGCACTCAATTTTTTACTTGTGACATGGGAATCACATGGATTCTTGCAAAGTGGCATATCTTGAGAATACACTAGTTCATGCTGTGTGATGCATGCATTGTAATGTGAGCTTCTGTCTGGAGGAAGAAAAAAGCTGTTTCCTAACATAATTGATTTTCAGTCTATGAAATTGTCTAACTACAACAGGACAGATTCACGACAGGAGAAAACTTCATCTTCTGATATAGTCATATATTGGCTACTTCTTGGTGGCAATGTTTATTCCCCACCTCAATACCTGTTAATTAATTTTCTTCTGCTTCCGTTTTTTATGTTGTAAGTTACATGTTTAATTGACACGTGAACAACAATAAGTGGAGGTTAGTGGCAATTTCTTCTGCGTCAATACATTAATATTTTTTTGCATAATATTCTTGTTTTCCAAGTGGAAGTTATTAGTTATTTCTTAATGCATTTTCTTATAAAGCATTTTGAGAAATTTTAACAGTTAGCACTTTGTTGAAGGGATTGTTATTAGCAAAATCAATGATACAATGTCATATAACAATGGCAATAACAGTAGAAAAGATGCAGGGAAAATTAAAAATACACTTGCTGATAACCATATACACTTCACAGGCTAGATTTACAGCCATAACGGAAAAGCTTTCCAATTTGATAGGGAAAATGCATCAAATTGCAAAAGCTATGCAGAAAGAGTTACTGAGGAAATAAACAACATATGAAACAAAAACAAAAAATGGTATAAAAAGATTATCATCTAAATTAGGAGCCAATTTCATTGACATAATCACAAAACATTGGCACGGATTTGTACAGCTAGTGGTTGAGGATGTTGAGAAGAGAAACTCTGATTTTAATACAACGTTTAAAAAGAGTTTCAAGTCCTTCCACGAAGTCTTGAATGACTGACTCTAAATCTTGTAAATGGTTCTGCAAACTATTGATGTTGTCAGACTTTCTTGTCATGTGAAACACAAACGACTGCAATGCAGCATCCACATTGGAGAATTCATTCTGATCTGATTCTTGTGTAGAAGTGACCTTTTTGTTGTGCATGAGTTTGGAAACCAAAGACCATTTACTTGGTTTGGCTTGTGCTGATCCAGAGATGAAGTTCATCAGTGACTCCAATATGGAAAGAGTGATTACTTCTACATCTTTGAACAAGTTAGCCAAGGTTGTGGTTCGGTGATCCTTGTTGCTCGGAGAAAATTTTGCTTTCTTCACAGTTGCCTGCAAATTCTCCAACGCTTTGAGGATCACCTTCTTTACTACCTTCCTAGAAGCCAAGAATTTCCTGACCTCAGCTGCCACTTCCATTTCACCTCCTCTTTTTCTTCTCATAATCGATTGAAGTTCTCGTGCACATTCTTTTGTGTGAAGCAAAGCGTCCTTTGCAGCAGCACATACATCTAGGAGCCTTAAAGATCCATCCAAAAGCTCTTCTACCCACTTCTCTTGACGCTCTTGGACTAGGACTTCTTGAGAATAAGGCAGCAGAACCAGCTTTTCAATACAATCGTGCAAAGTCTGCAGACCAGTTAGTTTTTGTCTGAACAATGATGATGAAGAGGAAGTTGCATCTGAAGCTGAAGCTGAAGCCTCTAAACTTCCCAAGTGTTGATTGCATTGTAGAATAAGAGGGTGTGGTTTACAAGGCAAGCTCTTTGAGCGAGATTGGTGATGAGAATGAGATTTTGGGCTAAAAGGGGTGGCTGGCATTTTCTCAAACAAGAGAAAGGCTTTGAGATTGACTCTATACAATTGAGTCTTTGGATATACCTTCCTTCCACTGAGATTATCTCAATATATATTGCGAGTTCAGGAGACAGAAGGAATCAAATATTAACAAAAATCCATAGGGGCTAACTGATTCAGATTCAGATTTATCGAAGATCTCAGTAATGTTAATGCAGTGTCTCTTGCATAGGAACACTACAACTCATGACTTGCTTTTTTTTTCACAGCACACGCTTGTAGTAATCCATATTGGTGTTATCAATGCATCAAACTCACGAGTGGCATTGTCTAATGGCTATTCCTTTCTTCATTGCAAGAAATGCAGGTATAATATTATCTTTTGCAAATAGAATAACCTTAAATACAAATCATCAGTTGCATGAGTGGAATCGTATGAATCACTTGCCGTTATAAATGAACTGTTGCACTGAACAGCAACTGCTCGGAACACGGGAAACTGATAATAAAGAATCATAATAATATAAGTAACTGACAAATGACAACTTTGGCTTTTCCCTCATTACAGGAAGACAAAAATCACGTTCTGCATTGAATTTCAGCGCTTGAAAGAAAGAAACATGTGCAGACACTTAATTTTGACTATTGTTTACTCTTCAACCTATTTGCAGTAGTAACCTTGACAGCGAACAATATATGGATTCAATTTCAAACTGGTTTTGAATCCCATGTGGGTTTAATAATTGATATGGAGGGGTTCCTGATTAAGTTATTATTATATTAGCTGCTCTGTGAATCTTTTCATCATTTCTCCGTAGATTTTTATTGCTTAGGTGAGGAATAAATCTTCATTTGGAGATTGGAATGGAAACAAGGTGATTGAACATCCACAAATACTGGGTTTGAAATGGGTTATGCAGTTTATAATGGCATTAAAGAAAAATATTATTCTGGAGGGCTTCTCTTCATTCCTTTGAACCTTGCTCTAAATTCATTCTTCACTTTCTTCTGTCCATTCAATCAAGCAAGCAAAATTCACACATGGACAAAGAATTTGCGAAGAAAGAAAGAAAGAAAGAAAGCAAGAGAAGAAAGAAAATTCTCTACATATAAATAAAGAAAGAAAGGTTGTAATTTGATTATCTGATTATTGTATTTAGTAAAAGAACAAGTTTTAATTACATCTGTGTACAACAGTAGGTCAAAAATTGAATTTGGGTATTCGCATACAACACTTAGATTGTTTTTTCTCCAACTAGTGGCTGAAGAAGACATTGAGAAGGGATACTCTTGTTTTAATGAGTTTCCTTGAAAAGTGTTCAACGACTACTTCCAGATGATGACAGAGAAGTGCTGGTGACTTCAGAGACTTTCATTCTCTGCAAGTGATCCTGGAATTGTGATAAAAGTGGGTGAGGTGAAGATGGAAAACTGTTGCACCGAATGTGCAGAAACTTCTTTGCGCTTGTTTCCATTTACTCTTGTTAGATGATATGCATAACTTGTTCTGAAGTCTGAGTCTCAGTGTTTTCCATCAGCTCCATATATAGCAAATGAATTGAGGGAGACAAGTAGAATATTTGTGTTCCTATATGTCACCAAAGGAGCTAGCAACTATATTATCTTGATTTGAATCTCAGATCTATGATGATTATATAGTTTTCTCTTTGTTTCCTACTCACTTCACTCCTGAATATTTTTACTTGAGCATCACATGGTTGTTTGAAAATGGTATCTTTTGCAGGTTGCTGAAAAAAAATTCTAAATTTTCGGAGTATGCATTGTAATGGAAGTTTTTGTCTGGAAACAAACCTGTCTGTTGAACTAAAGATCAACAAACCTGTCTGTTGATGTCAAAATATATTTATTTTCAGCACTAAAGGTCCAAATTAAATGTTCATATTTATGCATTTGGAAGATCAATTTCAGCATTTATTCTCAACTTGCCTGCTGACAAAAATGAGTCAAGGTTGAAAAAAATCTTTTTCTATTTTCAATCATCAGATGTCAATGGTTAGCCATAGATGGCCATGTTCATGCATTATTTTCATTTTTAACGAATATTTAAGTACACGTTCATATAACAATAAACATTGTGAATCAAGAAGAAAAGTTGATCAAATAATTGAGTGCTCAAATTCAGTGAATGGCATCTGCTGTAGATATTATATCTCCTCCATCATTTTACAGGTTGAAGTCATAAAATCTCAAGCTGTGAACTACACGAGTGCAGGCTATTGGAGTGAGCATTATTATAAATCAGATTTTTTGTCTGCGGGAGGAAAACAATTATATTGTGAATAGCAGTTAGGTTTGAGACATGAAAGAAATTGTTTGAGGGGTATCTCTTAATTTCCAGACATCTATGGTTGGTCATGTCTTGATTATAATGTTGATGCAGTGTTCCCAATGTCATAATTGATTTGTTGATGTTTATGTGCATGCATGCATATATGTAGCTAAGAATGAAATAGCAACCATACCCATATGCACATTTTATTATTCCTATCATATTCATAGTGGTCTGGTTCATGTGAATGTGGAATCAATAGAATTTACCATTTAAGTTTCTGAGCACTAATTAATTACTAAACATTTAACCTCTCGCTTTCTCTATAAAGAAACAGTTACCGTATTTATAAAAGAAAAATAGTACCGAATAGTGTCAAATGGAAGTAATAAAAAAATTTGTATCAAAGTACCATTGTACATTACAAAATTAAATCCCCCAGATGAGTTCCAGACGGTAATAGTGTATTATAAATTTTAATTTACTGTTTGCCCATTATGTACAAAGATAGCACAAGAAATAGGGTTAATTGCATTCAGCAAGTGAAATTTTGAGTCCATGGCATATAATTGAGGCAATAATAAATTTTAATCATTCTTCAACAACCTGATCAGCTTCCACATTGATCCAAAAGACCATGTGGGTTGAACACTTAAACCAAGTCTACAACGTGGTTGGAGAGTATATATATACACATATGAACATTGGAAATTAGACCATACTTAACACGTTTTAGCGTAACTTACCACCTTAATTCTTGTCGAGTTTGATTCTAAAAGACATTTTCCAATATATATCACGTACATTAATATTTTTAAAATAAACGTGAATATCATATCCATGTATCAAACCTTATATCTTTTATACCCTATACATTTACCAAGGCAACAAGTAGAATTTCCTACTTTAAACTTAGTTTACAAAAAGTGCAATGATTCGAAACATTTGTAACATTTTCCATCGTTTTCCCCTGAAACATTAACATTACTTAAAATATCTTTAACGTAAATATACACAATAAAAACATAACAAATTTGAATGGGCACGACATACATTAGTCCTGGTACACTAATCAAAGATCACATATTGGTTGAAAATTCCACATCATATGCGAAAAATGTATATAAAGTTCTACGATTTGGTTTTAACAGTTAAAACACTATTCAAAATGTAATTAGCTTAACTGAAGTAGTCTGCCAAACGAGAACACATTACTAAATATCCGGAACAGACATTTTCCAATTGGTTTTGATTTCAAAAAGAATCTCCGGCACATTAACAAATCAAGTAAACAAAACAAAAACAGCCAGAATATTTGAAAAGATCAAACATGGAAGGAAACCAAAAATACAACCTCAGCCTGATTCAACAATCTAGAACTGAGAAGCTAGTATGAGATGCATCTTAAACTTCAAAAGAACATACTTCACTATTTCTACGATTACTCCATAACCTAAGAACAATCCCACAATTAGGTGTTTGTTGCCCTGGTGTAAATTTGCTGACTTGCATGGGCAGACACCATCCTGATTGAACCTCTAGCCATCAGTTCTCTGATAGCCTTCCTTGCAAGTGATCCATTTATCTGTAAAGTGCATGAAAAACGATTATATATTATTCAATGTACGATTGACTTATTAATTCATGACAGTCATTGAGCAAATACAATTGTAGGTATAAGTGCGAATTACAAAAAGGTTACCACGCATAACTTAATAGTCAAAAGTAGGGCATTGCAGTGACATTATCAACTGAAATTGTTAGATTGACGAATTTAGAAGAAAAATTGCGAAGTTGATAACAATTATTGAACAATAAAAACAGTTAAGAATTTCATAACAAAAAGGTCAGTGGATAACAGTCATGGATGTGAGAGAATATGGCCTCTTAATTTTCTCAAAGGCAATTTAGTTAGTTACCACGTGCAGTTTACAAGTTCTTTTCAAGATGATGGACAAAAAACAACTATTCATACATAGAAAACAAAACCAGAAATGCTTTGTCTTGAGTAATGGGTAATCATAACACTAACCAAATAAAACTCAAAATCGAACAGATAAAATAATGCAGAAACCCTACATCGACTCACGCATCAATAACACTAACCGATACAACCTCTCCAAGAAATTAACGTATCTACAAAACAACTAACGAAATTACATTGACAGAACAAGAGAAGAAAAACATACCCTCAAACGATCAGAGAGAATGGAAGGAGTGATGAGCTTGTATTTGGGTGCTTCTGAGAGGAGTTTGTCATAGGTGCCCTGGTCGAACAGCACCATGTTATTCACCTTCTCCTTTTGCTTTCCCTTGCTCCACTTCTGTTGAACACAAGTTCCACCAAAACATCACATCTTACATCACTTGCATTGCATTAATCACACAAATTAATAACGCAAAAAAAAAAAAGAACACAGTTCGGGAAGATGATGAAATAAAGGTAACCGCGTTGACCCAGGAATACCAAATGGGACAGACAACAACTATATTAAGAAAGAATGAAACTTTGACGAGAAACGAACCTTCTTCTTCTGCTTGCCACCGCCAGATTTGGCGGGCTTGGAGGAAGGTGGAGGAGCCTTATCCTTCTTTGGTGCCTGCAAGAAATAACCCACAAAGTCAATCACAATTCACATGAATTTGGATAAGAAGGAATAACATTTTCAAAAGAGATTTTGCAGAGAGAGAAAAACTCACCATGACAATAGCTGCAACTTGTTGGAAGTAACAGAGAAGGGTTTCGCTCTTTCTTTCAGGCAGAGGCGGAAGCACATACCACTAGAAACCCTAGACATTTTATAAGAGACACATGCTGTCTAATTTATCCCGGGCTTGCGGCCCAACAGGCCCAACTCTAAACCCAATAATCTGTTTTTTTGGTATATAGATTGAATATTTGACTTGTCACTAAGACAACTTGATTAATTATCAGACGCTACTGGTTTGATATATAATAATGAATAAATTACATTTTTTCCTTTTTTCTTTATAATTTGTCAAAGTTTTTTGCTTAAAAAAAATTCTACCACTTCTTATATATTGAGTTGACTATATTTAATTATTTAAAAAGCTTGCATAATGAATTTCCGGTTGTTGTATACTGTATATTGTACACTATGTAGAAGTTTGTATACTGTATATTGGCTGAAAAATCAGTGTATTAAAATATCATGTTATAAATAATTTTTAATAACTAAAATATATTTTATAACCTTCGTCAAAGTACCTGAAGAGAGAAAATGAAAAAGTAAAATTATATGTATATAGTTTAAAAATGGAGTTTGACAATATTTAAAAAATAAATAAATAAATTTTAAATATTTATTTAAAATCAATTTCAAATATATAAAAAATGTAAATGTTATTTATTAAAATAAATAAACTAAACTTGATGGGTTTTTTTTAAAACTAGTATGTGCATACGGGTCGTTTTCTTTTTTCTTTTTTAATTGTGTTGAGTGAAAAAAAAAAGCATTATTATTTATTAAAATATAGTGGAAACATAAATATATATCAGTTTTAGCAATAAGGAAGTGTAGAATTTGTTATATCAAGTAAATTGTTACTATACTAATAATTTTTCTATAAAGTATATAACAATAATAAAGAAATCATATAATTATTATTTAAATCCATATTTGTTGATTTAAATTTAAAAAATATATGTAAGGATTGGTTTATATGGTAAAATATATGTATTATTAATTTTGCATTAAAGTCTGACACTATTAAGTTTTATTGAGATGTGTGTATATGTTATATATATATCCACTTAGGTTTAAATTTTCGGTTGATTTCCGTTTTAATTCATAGATCTTTATTAGATCATTATATTTTTAAGTTGTCTCAAGTCATATTGTTTAAAATATGTTGTAATTTGATTGTTTTTAATTTGATTGTTTTTAGTACGTTCTGTTATATCAATATTAACATATTAAAGATATTAATTGATGTGTTATGTATTAGCACATCATTTTTTTATTTTTAAATTTTTTATTTTATCTTTTTAAAATATAAAAAAAAATGTTATGTGTCAAATTAGAATCGTATCACGTGACAGAGGTCATGCGACATGAGAATGACAGTGTCACATGTCATGTTGATATGAAAAATCTCAATATCTTTTTAAATTGAGACATTTTTATCCCTAAAAAATAGAGAATAAATATAACTTTTAATATTTTTATTATAATTGATATTTCTAAGTATATTTAGATTTATATTTTACATTTAACATTTTTTAAATTTTGTTCTAAATATTTATATATCAATAATTAATAATTTATGTAGAATTGCTAAAAGTTGGTTTAAAAATAACAATCTTATAAATAATTTCTAAACAATTGTTAATGTTAGTTTAAAAATAATAATCTTATAAATTCAAATGTAAAATTTTAATTATAACAATTTATAACATTTTTAGTTGTTATAAAGTTATTATAAAATAAAACCCAAATTTGACAAGTAATAAATTTCCAAATTACAAAATGTCAATAATGGTGACCTATTCCAAACCTCTATTGTATCCTAAGTTTAACTAAAACCATGTTCGCTTATGCGGATGTTCTATAATAAAGAGTGAATTTGCGAGTTTTTTCGTGTTCACTTGTAACGATTTGAGTTGATGCAGGAGAGAAGATTTGCAGGATGAGATGAATTTGCAATCTTCGCATGGAAGATGAGATATGAGGATGAAAGTTGTATATTTACTATATTGTCCCTACTGCAACATTATTACTAGTTTATACTACTTATTACATAAATGGTAATATGGTAATCTATCTTTCATCTTTATTAAAACATTTTTTCTAATCTATCACATAAATCAAATAACTCGCAAACTTTACTTCTAAATTCACTCATAATCACCTCTAAATCCCTTAAAAACACAACACGCAATTCACTCTCATATCTACTCAGATCCATCCACTTTCTCTCTTTCAAATCCATCCACTCATGAACAGGCCCTAAGGTGACCTTTCAAATATTCATTATAAGATATTTGTTTTTTTTTATTTTTGTGATTTGTGGTTTGACTATCAATTTTGCGTTTTATGTAAAATGGTTGTTGTTTTTGTTGGATCGGTTTTAAGTTTCATAAACCCCAATTGAAAAGACTTTTTATTTACCTTTGAAATGATTTGTACCTTATAATGTTTATTTGAGTGGTCATAAAACACATAATCATATTTGTGCGATTAATTGTTTTTTTTAAGGGAATTGGTATATGTACATTGCTCTTATTCCTATTGTTCTGTTTGTCATGATGGATTCATAAGTGTGTTTGGAAAACCTAGTTGGTACCTATTTAGGTTTATGTTTGATTTTTTGAAAGCGTTCTGCGATTGTTGATGATGTTAGGTTTGTATATTACAAAAAATTATCCTTTTTGAAGGAGGATCTTCCATTGAATGAAGAAATTATATGTTATATAAGAAGAACTATTTCACATATTCAAAAGACAATGTTCTCAATATAAAGTTTGAGGAATTTTTCATTCCGATGAGAATGTTCCATTCGAACTTGCCAAATTTTATAATTTGGATAATTTGTATTACATGTTTATTGTTAAATGGTGTATTTCCATATAAGAATATTTACATTAGCATGAGATGAAATTGAATATTTTGTGTTAAAAAATAATGTAGTACACCTTAAATCTTTGGTGTCGTCAAATTTTTTTTCATCATTTAAAATTAAGTTATGTCTCTCAAAGACTAAAATTTGCGATAACTGTTTTAAATTTGGCAAAAAAAATTACAAAATATAAATCTTATTTATTAAAAAAAAATTGATATTTTTTTTAAATTACAGTAATGTCTAATATCTTTCTCATTCTAATCTTTAACATATTTGTCCTTCTATACAATCTTACTCATACTTTTATATAAAAGTTTATTACTAACGGAAAGGAACATCTTTGTCTTTCTATGCAATCTTATTCAAATTTTTATATAAAAGTTTATGACTAACGTAAAGGACTAATAAATTACAAGTAAAATCCTGATTATTAAATGAATGGAAGTATGAAGAGTTTTAAAAGCAATAGAAAACTGATAATAATTTCAGACATTGCAAATTAAATTTAGCAATAACTATAACCTAATTAAAATTCATATTTAATCTTTAAAAAATTACATTAAAATATAACTTTAAATAAAAACAGTATATTAAAAAAGAACTTTAATTTTGTAAATTTAAATAAAAAATAAATATGTAAAATTAAATTGTAAGCAAACATATTATCATATTTATCTTAGACAATTTTATTATAAAATTATTAATATAAAATTGTGTTGTTATAATAAGAATTTAATATTAAAAATAATATTTTTTAAAAGTCGGTATAAAATATAAATTATATATGCTTTAAAATATTCTAATATTAATAGATAATGGATATGAATATGCATGTGAATGTCAAATAGTCACTTGATAGGTGTCGATATTTGTGAGTCAACAATAGATAATTCTTTCTTGGAATTGTTTTACTGCCACTGTGATTACTCATATTATTTAAATATAAACAATTGTCACCCCCTTAATAACTGATCCAGTAAACCAGTTACATCGGAATTTCAACATTTTTGTTAGCTTCAACTGTATTTTATTATGCAAAAGTAGACACGAATCACATTATCTATTTAATGAAGTATAAAGATCATTTAATGTTAACACACCTACGATACGACTAAGAAAAAGGAAAATCTGCAAAGTTGTAATAAAACTAACCAATTACATCCATTGGTCTGTTTTTACAATCATAATGTTGTAAAATGTGTACCACAAAAAGATCATATCATCCTCTACTGAAGTATATCACATAAAATTCAGGGATCGCCATTTACTTTAGTTCAGGTCAAATGAATATCAATGGCCGAAGATTCACTAATCAGAGATTCAAGTTGTCCACGATAATTTCTCAGTTGAGAGCCATGGCAGGATTGTTCCGAGTGTTCACTTTGTTCCAAAGCTTCTCTTGCTTTGATTTCTTCACCAAACAATCCAAGAGCATCTGGTGTTGACAAAGAATGCACAGATTCATACAGCCCTTGAAATTCGCTCCTCTTTTCTTGTGGTGGAATCAACCTCTCTTTTAATTCGTGTGGAAGATGAGAAAAAGCACTTCACAAGAAGCAAGTTACCAAGAGAATTTTTTTTAAAATACAATTAGTGAAACAGTCACATTGCTGAAAATGTAATAAAGTGCATGTATTCCCTCTAAGAGTACCTGGTAACACCTCTTACAACACCCCAACTGTAACCATCAAGAACCGATTGCTTAAAACCAATATTGAATCCCTCTTGAGCAGAAGCTTCCTTCCCGGCTATAAGACCATCTCGATACCCAATCTAAAATATGATGGAGAATTGAAAGAGAATAGTTAGATAATAACAATGTAGAAGTGTAGAATTAGAAACAAAACTAAGGAAAACTAATTCCACAATGCTAAACAAAAACCGTATGGAATTGGTCGTGCCTCCTCTGCCACTCCCTGTCCAAATCCAACGAACTATCCAACTTGTCATCAGAATCATCCCAGAAACTAAAATCATCACCACCACCACGATCTAAAACCAATAATGAAAAATTAAAAGCCTTGACTAAAGCAAGAGACTGAAAAACAATAACGATAGATGTATTCATTCTAAATCAATTCACTCACACTACATCTTACCGTTTAACTTGTCTTCTTCATCAACAGCAATGGTCGACGTGAGTTCTAATTTGGACAGTTCTAAACTTTCAGCATAAAGCTCTTCAGCAAACCTACCGTCCATCTGCAGTGCCAACAAACTATAGGAGAAATTACATTCATAAAACATTAAAAACGAAACAAAAAGTAAGAATAAATGGCCGTCAACCCCTAAATGGGAAACACTGCTTCAACGAAAAAGTACTTTCGAAAACCTCCAAAAAAGAATAGTTTTAGGTCTTGATGAATGATAAACATTAAAATTAACTTTGGCAAGAACAATGAATAACTGACAAACACCTTTATATAGAAATAATTATAGGAACCTTCAAAACCATAAAACATCAAACAGTGAAATATCAAGTAGGTCTAAAACATTTTACCGGAAAAAAAATGTCAGAAACGCTTACGGAACACTTTCAGCGCATCAAGCAAAAGAAATCGTCGATTATTAGATTAATTGGCAGAAGAGCACAGAAAAAAGGAACCACAAAAAGTAAAAACACAAATTCTGTTGGGAGCAAAGAGGGAAGGTGGAGGTTACCCGAAAGAAGAAACACTAAGAGGGGAAAAGTTTCGAGAGTGGAGAAAGCTGTTTGATTTTACAGAATAAATAATTAATTTGGTCCTCAATTACAAATTTACATCTTAAAATACTAAAATATTATATGAAATATACCTGTATCTTTTCTCTTCTTTTAAACACTAGATACCGGACCCAACCAAAATAAGGTTATAAACATTCTCATTATAGATCTCTGGTTTCATTCTATTTAGGATTAGGAATAGTCTTCATGCTTGATATGGTGTAACTTTTATCCTAGTTTAAGAGAAGTCCTTTGTAGTTAGGAAACAACTGCCCCGGAAAAATGCTAAACTTTTAGGACAGGAAGATGAAGTATGTAATTTTCAATAGTTCGTTCTGTATTTGAGAACTGAAATTTGGCAATGACTTTGTCTAGTACAAGTCCTGAGATAAATTTGGCTTTTGTCATTTTTTCTCTAAACTTAGTTCTTGAATGTTTATTGATGAAAAAATTTAGCCTACCTTAATTCTTTTATGGGCTTCCAATAAGAGTATGATTCCGGATGGTGATATTTTTAGAGGATAAAACACACTTATTACATTCATATATGTTCACAAGGCAATGTAATGTCTGCAATAAATTCCGGATGGTGATATTTTATTATTACATTCATTATTTTATTAATATTCTTCAAAATAGTAAATGAAGAAAAGTCTTAAATTAAGCACTGTTGTTATTAGTGAAATAATTCTATTGATTCAAACACAAGGAGGGAGAAATATTATTAATTACCAATCATTTCCTTCTTATAAGTTGGATCGATTTCAATGTGCAGTGTGATCCGGATGAACCGTGCGACTTTGGATGCAATGGAGGATTGATGAATAGTGCTTTTGAATACATACTAAAATCTGGTGGGGTGATGCGCGAGGAAGATTATCCTTATTCTGGTACTGATCGCGGTACCTGTAAATTTGACAAAGCAAAGATTGCAGCATCAGTGGCAAACTTCAGTGTGGTCTCGCTTGATGAAGAGCAGATTGCTGCAAATCTTGTGAAAAATGGTCCTCTTGCAGGTTAGAACTACTACTGGTGTTATATTATTATAAACTACTATTACTATCATTACTAACGCTGATAAGTTGTGAATTTGAATGGGCACAAACACAGTGGCTATCAATGCAGTATTCATGCCCATACATATGCTCAAAAAGGCTGGATCACGGAGTATTACTGGTGGGATATGGTTCTGGTGCCTACGCACCCATTAGGATGAAGGAGAAGCCATATTGGATCATTAAAAACTCCTGGGGAGAGAATTGGTGAGAAAATGGATACTACAAGATTTGTCGGGGGCGAAATGTGTGTGTAGTAGACTCCATGGTTTCAACTGTGGCCACAGTTCATACAACTCACTAGTATGAGACTGTTTTTCCTTATTTAAATATATGATGACTTTTCTCCTCAACTAACTTTTTTTGTGTACTTATTTTTTAATTATCAATAATATTATATTAATAGATAATAAATGATGATGTAATTTAAATATATGAAAAGCGTAATATACATTATACATCATTAAATTATTAAATTATGAACTCCTATATATTAATTATTTATCATTAATAAATTATTAGGAAGAAAAATATAAATTTTAGAAACTATACAAAATTATGAACTCAAGAAATTAAATATAAGTTGTACCTAAATACTGGAAATAGTTTTGTACCTAACTGAATGTTGGTTAAAAGTTGTAAAATAATGCATCATTAAATGAGAATATATATATATATATATATATATATATATATATATATATATATATATATATATATAAAATATTAAAAATATTTAACAATAATTAATAATTAATGAAATTATTAATAAGAAAAATATAAACTTTGAAAACTATACAAAATTATGAACACATGAAATTAAATATAATTTGTACCTAATTGAAAGTTAGTACCTAAATAATTGTACCTAATTGAAAGTTAATTAAAATTTGTAAATTAATAAGAGTATCTAAATTATAAATAATTAATAACAGTACTATTATGAAATAAAATTTAAATAATTTCAAGTAAAACATTGAATTTGAATTTTAAAAATCTATTTTTTCTTTCTATAACCGTCTTTTACCTTCAAGTCTATTTCTAACAGATGTGTTTTTCTTTACCATAATAACCAACCACAACGACTTATAAGGATTGAAAATAAGTAATCAGTCCACAACGACTCATAAAGGTTGAAAAAAACTAATCCGTGCACCAACAAACAGGCATACTTTCAAAGTACAAAAAATAAGAGACACTAAAAGTAATACAGAATAGCTTTTGAATTTTTATTTATTTTTTATCGCAAGAGAAAATTAGGATCATAGGATTTGATAAAGCAAGTTCAAACTTTCTATTACATATATCAATTTTTGTTATAGTAAGTATTTTTCTATTACATATATTTATTTTTGTTATAATAAATATGTGGATATTTATTTTTGTTACAACCGAATTTCTTTTTTTTTTCTTGATTTTAAATTTATTAAAAACAAACGTTAGGACAAAAATTAAAATTATGTGGTATATAATATAGATAAATGATTTTATTAAAAATAAATCTATACTTAAAAAATTGTTTAGAAATAAATAATGTCTAGGAAAGATTATATATAAATAAATATTTAGATAAACTTAGATAAATAGATATAAAGGTTAGAAAAATAATTTTTTAGAAACATATATCTTAAGGAAATTTAACTTAGGAAAATTGTTAAGGAAGAAAATTCTTGTGAACAAAAAATATGAAGATTTCTAGGGAAGTAACGAAATATATATAATATATTTTAATTAGGAAAATTGTTAAGGAAGAAAAATCTTGTGAGCAAAAAATATGAAGATTTGTAGGGAAGTAACGAAATGTATATGATATAATATAATTAAATTTATTGAGTACTGAAAAGTATTTTAATTTCAAATAATATTGTATATAATATACGAATTTAGGGAAATAAAGATGTGAATAAATAAGCATGATGCATACCTTCTTCTGGTATATGAATTTAGATAACTAAGTATACATTCTCCTAATCTAACTCCATGCCAATATGATGTTTGTTGTGGGGTCTATCCGTAGCGGAAACCAGGAAGAAATTGTGACAACTTATTGTATGATTCTTTCCAATAAGCGTAAACATTTTTAATTGTTTGGTCGTGTATCAACTAAAGACTATTATGAGCAATAATAGTACTTATAGGAAAAAAAGGATGCGCATTCACAATACCATAAATATGTTGTCAAGTTAAATGACTCTAACCTATTATGGCCATGTGAAATTAAACATGTATCAAAGGTGGTGTGGACTCCTATTAATCTTTTGAATCTCCCAAAACTGTTCTCTTGTTCTCTAGTGTGCAAGATTTTTGACACTTCTAAGGGCAATGGTCGGTAATGTTGCATTACGTGTTTGTGTAGATACAGTGGTTCACTATGTGAACCCTGTTTAGCACGTAATGTTTAAATGCATGATGAACTCAGTATTTTGTTTATGAAGTATGGTATATGTATGAAATTGTTTGGAAGGGATGTGTGAATTTGATAAATGGTGTTGGAGTCGTGCTGTTGTATGGGGGAGGTCGTCTAAGTTGTTGTCTCTGCATGTTCTGTGAGAATGTCATTCTCATCATCACGAAAAGTTTTTAAAGATGCTGAAGGAAATCTTACAGTTTCATTTTCAGGGAATCCAGAAAGGAATTGGGATGTAGTATGCATGGGTGAGGAGGGGAAAACATTTGATCTGGATGAACTAGTTAGAAATTGGGCTGTAGTATGCATCTCCGCCATAAATTTGAATGGGATATATGTATATGATGGTGGAAACTTGTTCAAGTAGAGGTCAACAAGATTTTTGTAGAAGAGTTTCTTTGAATTGCTAAAGCATCATTCCTATGAGTTTAGGCATCACCATGACCCAATCATTGCGGAAAAACTTCCGTTTGACGACAACTAACAATCCCACCACTGAAGATGATTGCATAAATAGAATAATCCATTTCACATTAAAAAGCAAGAAAAAATATGAAATTGTACAATGTTAGAGAGAAGGTAGTGTATGACGTTAGGAGGGATTGGTTTAAGTTATGGTAAGGTAGGTTTTTTGTAGTCATGAGAATGGCACAATAGTGTAGGTAATTATGTGAGTAAAACGAGAGGTTAAGTAATCATGTGAATGTGACAAAAGTTTAGCTAGTCATAAATGAGTAGCACAAAAGGTTACGTAGTCATATGATTACATAACTTTTTGGGTCACTCACATGACTACCCAACCTCCTCTCGTGTCGTTCACATGACTACCACCACCAGCTCTTATGTCACTGACATAGCTACCTGAATTCTAGTATCTCCCACATAATTACCTAAATTCTTGTGTCACCCGCATAACTTACATTAGCTCTCATAACTATATAACACCTACCTTACCATATTTTCTCACACCAATTCCTTCTAATTAATAGTTTTGTTTTCTCCCGAACTTTGTAAAGTTTTAGAATTTTTCTTGCTTTTTCATTTTAAAATGAAATTTTCCATACGAACAAATCATGAATTATGATGATGAGATCATTAGTTGTTCTCAAGCAGTGATTGTTTTCCATTGTGAGAATGCCGTGATGACACGTATTTACAAACACCCAACTTATAACAGGTCCATTCACATTAATTTTTTCGCCCCCTCATCCATGAAAACACATCACCATTACCTTTTTATTTACTCCAAGATGAATCGATAGAAATTTCTTCAGCAACAACTTAAATGTTCCCTCGTACAACAACAACAACTCCAACATCATTTACCACATTCATACACCTCTTCCCAATACTTTCCAACATGTGTCATACTTCCTCATAAACAAAATACTGAGTTTAATTATGCATTTGATTAAGAGTTGAGTGTGTTGGGGTCACGCATAATTTTACAACATATTCTTGAAATTATGGACATGAACCCTTCCACCCCTATTGTCCCTATGATTAATCCTCAATTGGATATATTGTCACATCCAAAAAAGCTTGGTTGACAAGGTAACAAGCGATTAAAAATGTCTACAGGAGAATAACCATTCAACAAATTTTTCAATTGCAAGTCCTGTTACAATTTTTTTTGGTTTCCATTATTGATTGGTCAAATAACAAGCATCTTACGGCAAGAAGATACACTAAACCGGTTATCCCGCATCAATGTGACCAATAAGAAGTCAAAATTCAACTCTCCGAATACCAAATTATAACATGAAATAGCAGTGTTTTCTTTGTAAGAGAAAGAATCAATTAAAACATCGCGTCCAATTAAAATAAGCTGTTATGAAATATAAATAATAGCATAATTCAAAAACATAAAATAATTTAAGCTTGCTTTTATACATAAAAGTTAAGATCGGTTAAGTCTTACAAGTATGATGATAAAAAAGTCACATTATCTATTATGTAAAAAAAAAATTAACTTTAAATTCGTATACGAGTTTCATACGTATTTATATAATGAAGAACATGTAGTTTCCAGTAATGATTAATTTATTAATTTTCCTTTACTTCATTGTGTATTATTGATTTGCAGGTCTATTTGTAATTACTTATGAGTTCCAAAGCATAAAGCTAAATTATATTCATATAATTGAAAGATTGAAATAGTTTAACAAAATAAATATAATTTCTAAATCTGAACAATTAGAATCATAAATAACCAAAGTTCAGGAACCAAAAATAAAGAAATTAACCTATAAAATTAGAAAAGCTCGTAACAAAATCAATAGAATGCGGAAAGATTAATTGAATCATGATAAAATAAAAAGAAAATATAAAGCATAATAAATCACCTAGGTTGAAGATGCCAAATCAAATCGTTCAGAAATAAGAATAAATTATAATATATGGATAATGTACACTACCCACATTACAATCATATATAATAATGAGCTAGGTTTAAATTTAACTAATATTTATCACAGCAATTAAGAGCCTAATAGGGTGTCATTAGAGCCATTAAGACTGTCATGGGTAATGAATAATAATAACACGAAACAAATAACACTCAAAATCAATCAGATGTAACATGCAACACCAACTGATACTATCTCTCCGGAAAAATTAACGCATCTACAAAACAACTACCGAAATTAAATTAACAGAACAAGAGAAGAAAAACATACCTCGAACGATCAGGGAGAAGTGAAGGCGGCTTGCCACCACCAGATTTGGCGGGATCGGAGGAAGGTGGAGGTGCCGTGTCCTTCTTCGCAACCTACAACCGATAGCCCACAAATTCAATCACAATTCACATGGATTGGGGAAAGAAAGGGCGAATAATTTCATAGATTTTGCAGAGAAGAAAAAAAAATCACACCAGAAATCACACCAGAAAAAACAAAGTAACATACAGAAATACTGATGGACATTTCACACAACCTCCTCGGTTCAGGTCTCCAGTAATTTTCCGCATTGGAAACAACTCAGAAGAACGAAAGCTCATTTTGTTCATCCTCGGAGGAAATGTAAAACACAATTAACAATCTTCACTAAAATTATCTTGCCCTACACATTACAACCCTCAATTAATTGCATGTCACAGCTTCACACAACCTATCCACTTTCA